>VTLG01012886.1_pt1 | contig 36501 bp, 74 predicted proteins | sample 4694571 | NCBI WGS metagenome assembly VTLG01 (sample SAMN12604809, study PRJNA352737) | marine metagenome | biome: ENVO:00000447; feature: ENVO:00000209|ENVO:00000569|ENVO:01000036; material: ENVO:00002151; isolation source: viral sequences binned using virsorter ...
AAATCCAGTGTTTTTACGTGCAAAATATTCCTCGTTAAATCCTGTGACTCTATTAAAGTAATGCATAAAATCATGATAAAATTCACTATTCGTATCATGCCATAGTTTATAGTTACTTCCTATGATACCCTTATGATAATGAAATACCTCTAGTGGTTCTGTATCCAATGCAGCTTGAATACAATCAAATGCACCAGCAGCCCACTGTTCTACATCCATTGTAGGATTTGGGTCAAGTGTTACCCATACCATGCCACCATACTTAACTTCACAATGAAGTTTTTCAGTATCCCAATGTTCGTATCCACCAGCCAAACGTAAATCGCCAGATGGAGGCATTTCAGTAAAATCATGCTTCATTGCAACAACATTATCGGTATCACGAATCATGATAATTCTTTCACCAGCAATACTTGAGGTACGAAAGTCTAAATGATTAGGTAGTTCTGACTCATGACAAATAGGTATCCAGACTTTCTTAAAAATCTTTTCCTGTTCTTCATAGTGAATATCCCAATCACTATAAATGCGTGAATCTACGTAATCTACAGAAGGTTTAGCTAACCACTGTGTATGTTTTCTTGCAGGCATTATTCATTCTCCTTACAATATGGCTTATTTAGGAAATCCCACGAATAGATTTGACAATTCATAATCATTAAATTGTCAACATATTCTTCATGAGTTAGGCATACTTTCCAATCACTAAACAACCGACTCCATTGACAATCCATTTTAGTTGCTACAGATGCAACGTGTTCTGATGTACTCTTACCAGTTTCTACAGTTAATCCAACATCTACTGCTGTAGTTAATGCTGACACAGGCCAAGATACAAAGGTACAGTTAGAGAGAACCACGCTTAACACTAGCGCAATAAAAAAGGTTTGGAGTTGACTTATGTTGGCCATATTCCTTATTAACTTCTCCATTAAGCCTGTCATAATTTTGATATACGAATTGGTAACAAGAATCTCTATCCGTAAATTTCAATTCAGTCTTTATATCTACTTGTTGGGGATCAATTTGGGTGAGTACAACAATTATCAACCACAGCATACATTATATCCCAAAACTCTCACCACAACCACAACTACTTGTTGACTGTGGATTTTTTAGTGCAAGATAACTTCCACCGAGCTCTGTAATATAATCAACTACTGAACCAAAAACATACATTTCGGCAAGGGGGTCTAGAACTAATACATCATTAATTGGTTTAGACCATTTAACGTGTTCAATACCCTCATCAGTAGTTAAACCCCAAATATATTGAAAGCCAGCACAACCACCACCTTTAACACCTAATGTAACATAGGCACCTGGCGATGTTACAGACTTCATATATTCTGTTGCTTTATCTGTGATTTCAATCATTGTATTTTATTTATTAGTTTAGGTAAGCCTATTGGCTGACCTAACTAAACTGGCAATCACAATATCCCAATAATTTTTAGCCCAAGAACTAGTAGCAGTATCCTTGGCTCTATGAGCATTACTAATTAAATGGGATAGTCTCTCCTTTTCCCTCATATTTTGTCTCCATTTCTTGCATTTTTTCTATAAAATTCATCATTATAGAAAACATTGATTTCATCTTTTCAGATGAATCTTGTTTAACAGCAGGAATACACAATGCTTCTGCACCAACATCTTGTTTTGCAATAACATCACGAGCATCCATACAACTTGTCATATCTTCCATAGGTGTACTGTATTCAGTACCACTTAAAGTAGTGACAATTAAAAGAGCTTTAAATATCATATTTTACTCCATCCACTCATTTCACACAAATATTTAGATTCACCAACAAGAACGTGATCTCCAACACTAGTAGACCTACAACCCTTGTCTGGAAACATTTTGGTAACACCATCATTATTCCACCAAGCATCATCAATAGAGTTGGTCATTTTAAATGCGTGTTCAAGTTTCTTATCAACTGTCCAAGACTTATCAACATCTACAAATGCAACTAAGTGAGATTTCTCACCAAATGCAGAATGTATAACTGAAACTGTCTCTTTAGGATTTTTAACTTCTTCTAATGTATCTAGAAGAGCATCTAATTTTTTGTTCATAACATATTCACCCCCTATCCAAAGTAAGCCAACATTAAAAATACCAATATAGTCGGTATGACTACAAAGGCCGTAAAATCACGAATCAATTTTACAAAGTACATTATGCAAGAGCCTCCAAATATTCTGAATTTGTAGTTTCAAGTACTACATAAGAACCAAAATATTCTTCAAAGACTTTGAGTAGGTTTATATAATTACCACTCGTCATTTTACCAAGCATAACATCTACTTCATCAGAAGCATATCCTATTTCTCTTGCTAACCGTTTAGCAGAACCCATTAGTGCAAATGCATTACCATCTGAACCATCTAGGTTTATAACCAATTCATTATTTTTTGTTTCTCGTATCACGCTACGACTCCTATACTGGCCAAATAGACCATTGTTGTTATAAATGCAGATGCAACGAATAGCCACACCAAACTGAAAACTACCAAAAGCTTAAACATTAACCTACCAACTCCATTCCTTTAATTGCTCCAACAACCTCTAACGCAGCTTTCTTAGAAGTGTGACCAGTGTAGTTGATTTTGTAACCATTGTCAACATCAACGATATACCAGCACTTTTTAGAATGTGCCCAAGTGTCTTTGATAATCTTAACTTTCATCGTTTTCTCTCTCTCTCTTGATTATATTACTAGTATATACGAACCAAATAAGTTTGTCAAGCCTTTTTTTAAAAAAACTTCATTTCTAACACTTTGTAATTTTCGTGTCTAATTCTTTTTTTAATTATTTTTTTTACAAAATCTATGGCAGACTTTTCTGTATCTCCAAAACCAAAGTCATAAAAGGTTCTGCGTCTACCCCCTGGCGTAAACCACTCATACGTTACTTTTAACTGTTTGGTGGATAATCTAGGAATTATACCAACCATTAGTACGGTATCCAATCTAGTTGTTTACCATATACCCAATGACCATCATCTAGGTCAACAACTGTTTTTTCTATTAGATTCGTATAAATTTCCTTAACATCAAGTCCGTACTTATCACCAACATTTTCTGTTAATGTGATATTAGTAATTTTAGACATTCCATAAGGAGATATCACAGAATCACCAATTTTTAATGTATTCTTTTTAACCATAAAATCCCCCATAATAATGATCTTCTGTCATATAACCAATTCCATGTTTATCTGGAATTAGGTCACTTCTCATCAGTTTAGAGATAGAACCATTATCCCATTTAACATCAATGGCATAATCACCTTTCAATTTAGTGGTTTTGTCAACTTTGACAATTTCACCATACCAAAGTGAGTGCATTGCACCAAAATTTCCAATAATTTTTGTACCTTTAACCATAAGGGCCACCCATATTTTCAAATTCTTCCATTGCCTTTTCTTCGGCAACTTCTTCGGAATGTCCTTCTTCAAGATATTTCTCAAAGAGACTTTCCAAAATCATTTCATTATGTAAACAACTCATAATATAATTTTCCTTTCTCTCTATTATGATCATATGATCGCATATTTAAGAGAGTTTGTCAAGCAAAAAGATCAACCAATGTGTACAATCGTCACACGGATCATCAATCCAAGTTCTGGCCCAATCTTCATACGTTATCTCGTCCATAAAACTCCAATTTAAACAATTCTGCGAGTTTTCCTTCTAGGGCATATGCTTGTGTTTCCCAAGGAAGTATTTTAGTGTAGTTCCTATATTTACCATCTGTGCATTTCCACCACACTTTATAACCACCTCTAAAGGTATCTTTCATTCGTTTAGTGGCCATCTGCCAAACGTGAACCATTTCATGACATACTGTTTCAATGAATAAGTCAACACTTTCTGTACGTGTTATTTTGTGGTCAATATCAACACAAAATTCTTTTTCATCATCACCCATATGAGCAAATCCATAAGCTCCTTCAGATTTGGTATTCCTTAGAGTTATATCTACCATAAGAGTCTTATGTCTAGGCATAAGTGTCTCAATACAGAACCAAGCAATTTCTTCTGCTAGTTCTCTATCCTTCTTAATTCCACCAAATGCTTCAATATGAATCAAACTACATATCCCTCTCTTTTATGATCTCAATACAATCTTTCTTGGTTTCCCAAGTGCTGAAATAACCATCACCAAACCTATGATAATCTTCATCACAAAGAGTCCAATAGTTTCCACCATCGTAACTTTTTTCTATGTAGTATATGGGATTGGTATTTGTGGTTTCGTAATAACCAGCACCAACTTTTTTTGTCTTAATTTTCATTAAACGTCAACTCCAACGATTTCAAAATTTTTATCAGTAGAACTAGATATCCAACGGCCGTCATGCCAGAGTACACCCCCACATTTGAATGTCTTATTACGACTCCGTAGGTGAATCTTGCTTTCGTGAACACTGATAACAAACCAAAGATCACCATGTTCACGAATACGGTTTTTACCGTGACCAGAGATACCTTTTAGGCGTATCCATTTACCTTCATGTGTATTATTAATCATCATGATCAGATGATCGCATATGAAAGATGAATTGTCAAGCAAAATCGTAACGTGTAAGTCTTTGATAATAAAGGATAGTTAAAAAAAGTTGGCTGTAGGGGTAGGACTTGAACCTACAATATTACAGGGAAACAGCCTGATGCGTCTACCAATTCCGCCACCCTACATTAAGTTTTCTCCAAAGCTGCAATCATTCTAGTCATACCAATACCACCACCCACTCTTGGAAAGAAATCAAACTCTAGAAATTTTTCTAATTCTGCTTCTACTCTTTCTTTACTGAATAATTTGAATAGTAATTGACTATATTCACCATTTGTAATGGTGTGAAATGTATCTCTCATTTGTTCAACATCTGTACTTCTTTCAGCACTTCCTATTGTTTCCATTCCACCTAAAATAACATCTATTTTTCTACTTGTAACACCATCATCATTTCTAGACATATTCCAAAAAGGTGAAGTAAATTCTGGAAAATGCGTTATCATTCCATTACCAATTTTTTCTTCATGCTCATTATCCAATTCTTCAACTCCAAATTTTGAAGCCCAGTAATAATAAGTTCTATCTTCTAACTCTGGAAATCCTAAATGCTGACAAAGTTCAATTTCCATCTTTTTTAAATCATTAATGTCTCCTGGCATCTCAAATTCAAACATTGGAAAAATAATATCATGTCGGCCAGGAATTGCATTAGGTTCTTGTCTATATGAAGTGGAGATACAAAAAAACCCTTCCGATGAAGGGTTTTTTAGGAGTTCGTATTCCAACCACATTTGTCCTGTTTGTGGTAGGGGCCATATTTCCCCAGCATAGTTATATGTTGCTACATTGAATGGATCTTCACACGCTGCTAGAATTGATAATCTGTTTTGTGTGTGTACTTCTTGAAAGCCTTTAGACAAAAAAAATGACCGTAAAGCGGTCATTGAGGATGTATATTTTATTGGGTCTATTAGTTGTGTCATCATAATCTCCGTTATTTATTCTAGGTATTTAGTCAAATGAATTTTTTAATAAATATTAACGAGAAAGGGGTTAATATGATAGATCCAGTTACAGCACTGGCTACTGCCACTAGTGCTTACCAAATGATTACCAAAGGGTTTCAAGCAGGCCGAGAAATTGAAGATATGGCTGGTTCATTGTCAAAATGGATGGGGGCAGTCAGTGATATCAAAAAAGCAGAAGAATATAACAAAAAACCACCTCTATTTAAGAAACTATTTCAATCTGGTTCTGTAGAAGAAGAAGCTATGCAAATCTTTATGGCCAAGAAAAAGGCAGAAGATATGAGAGATCAACTTAGACAAATTATACAACTGACCAGAGGACATAATGCATGGCAAGAACTACTGAAAACTGAAGCCGATATAAGAACAAGAAGGCAGAAAGCAGTTTATGACCAACAAGAAAGACAACGAATGTGGATTGAAGGAACTGCTATAGTACTTTTAATTTTAGTAGCTGCAGGCGTAATCGGATTTATTGTGTGGGGTGTTATACAAAGAAATGGGGGGATCTAGATCTACTTATTCCTACAGGGGTCTACATAGGTATATATAATTCCTAAGTTTTTAACCCCTGTAGATAGTTTTTTACCAAGTAACTTTAAAACCAGCTACTAGATCTTCTCTAGTCCAAGTAGAATCTAATCCAGTACTTAAATACATTTCTAGATTATCACTAACATCAAATGATGCCTTATAGTCTGTACCACTAAATGATGACCCTATAATATCAAAATCTGCATCTGCTGTTAAAGTTAATCCATTTAAAAGAATGGATTTACCTACTTGTGCTGTTAAAGATGTTACTTCGGTATCTACATTATATTCTCCTGTAGATTCCCAATCAAGACCGAATAACTCTGCATAAGCTGGATTGGCAATGGCCATCGCTAATGCAAAGGTTAACAGTAGTTTCTTCATACAATTCCTTTCTATCTTATTCTACGAGCCTTTTCTTGACTTATCCAATTTTGTGCTCTTGTGTTGACTACTTTCTTCTTAGCCAAACCTCTTATAATTTTCCAAACTTTAGGAAAAACATCTTTAGCCATGGTTTCCAAAGGATCATTATTATCTACAATAATCATTGCACCTTTAAAATGTTGATTAAATGTTCCTATATTTGACTGAACATTTTTCCATGCGTTAATTACTACTGATTCTGGCACACTACGATCTCTCATTGCATTTCGTTGTAGTGCAACATCTTGAGATGTATTTACAAATATCATATGGGTATCATAACCAAGGAATCTTAACTCATTTGATTGTCTTAAAATTTTATCTTTATCCTTACCTGTACCATCAATTATAATACCAAGTCTACCTTCTAGATAATTTTTTTTACGAGCTTTAGTGAGCTCTTTTGCTCTATCTCTTTGAATATTTCTAGGTTCTTCTTCTGATTTAGGCATCTTCATAGATAGGCCTGCTTGTTTAAGAAGTCTCTCAAATTCATTATCTGAGTTGACCAGTTTCATACCTAACCCTCCAGTGGTTTGTCTGACCACTTCAGACTTACCACTGCCAGGGCCACCAGCAAGAAAAAATGCTTTAAATATGTGAGGGTCGTAAAGACCTTCCTGTAGTTCGTGAAAGTATTTCATATGGTTTCTGCCTTTGTTGCGACTCTCGTATCCTAAATTCGTACATATATTTATCTCCTTTAGTTATTTCAACATAATCAACCGTTCTTGGTTGTGTTTGGAAGTTCATTTTTTTTACACGATTTTTAACTTTTGACATAGGTAAATTATCCTTTTCTAATTTAGGGTTTATCATAATATAGAGTCGTATCTTATATGGCAGCCTCCTTTCTTATTGTATTTGGTTATAAAATTGTTTTTCTGTTACGTCACTTTTAATTGGTTTTGGTTCTTCATTATCATCTACTGCAACCAATTTTTCTTCTACACAATCTTTAACAATTTCCATATGCATCCAATGTGTACTTTCACTACAATGGAAATCGTGTCGGATTGTTTTGATTAAGAAATTACCTTTATATATCTTATCTAATTGGTCTGCTGGAACTTGTGATTTAATATTTTCAGCTGCAACTACAGGAATATTCACATTTACAATATCACCACAAGCGAGGAATGTATTACCATATATCTGTAACTTCATACCTATTCCCCTATTTAATTTTTCCATTTGGGAATTTCTTCTTTGAAGCCACGTTTCTGGATTGTTTGGTGTATATGGATTAGTTACATTTGAAGTTGTATATCCAGCATCATTAGCACCTACAGCTGTAGTGGGCACAAGGTATTGCCTACTGGAATAGTCGGATATTTTAGTATTAGGTTCTATGGGTGTTTCACTATACAAAGGAAATCCTTTTTTACCAGCATAAAAATTAATATTTTTCTCACTCTCAGCTGCATCTAGCATATTATATGTATGTGAGGTATATGACTTATTTAGTATATCGTGAACTACAAGTTTAGAACCTAAAGTACCTGTAATAGAATTGGAAAGAGTATCATTCATTCCAGATACTTCATATGTGACAATTTGTTGCATCTGGTCTTTAATAAGAGGCAATCCTTTATCTAGATTTGAACCTACTTCTTTCCATTGATATTTCCATACAAATTGTTGTGCTTGGGAATACATACTTTCTAAACTTCTAAAATGATATCCTCTAAAGTTTTCAAAAAACTTATATGTAGGTGAATCATTTGCTTCCGATATAGATTTCTCTTTACACATATTAATAACATCAAATGGATACTTATTTGCAATAACCATTTTCTTTAATTCATTAGTTGGTTCAATAAATCGTTTCTTTTTACAACCAACCTCATCTAACATTTTTTCTACAATTTCAGAATAAGAACCAGTTACAGCCCGTGATAATTTGATTCTTGTGTTTTTTAATCCTTCAGAAGAAATAAAATCTAAAGTATATGCTTGTGTATTAGGTGAAAGTCTAGACCGTTGGCTTACTTTATAAATGTGAAGTACATTTTCAGTAAAATCTATTACTTCTACTTGCTGGCCTGGAGTTAGTATTTTTAATTTTAAATATTCTTGTCCTATTAATGGGCCTATGGAAGATAGGGCAGCAGAATCAAATACTTGTATTGACCCTGTTACTGCTGATTGATTTATATTTTCAAAGAATGTTACATTAGCTAACTGAGAGGCATCTATTCTAAGTTCAATGCCTGAGGATGTTGTTATGGAGGCAAATTTAATTTCAAATTCACCAGCTGATTGTAAAGTAGCCATTAAATGTCACTTTCTTGCATCAGTTTTGTATATTCTTCTACAAAATCTGGAACGTACCTTTCATCAAGTAATCTGATTTTTCTTTTCTCATCCTGTAGTTTTGATTCATATTCATAGTTAGTAACTATAGTAGCAGAAGGATAATCAGTATTATCTGTACCAATATTTATTTTTCTTGTTGTATCACCAGATGTTTGTGGTATTTCAAAATGATGGGTAGCATTAACATCGTCATACTTATCATTTATATATCGTAAAAAATCTGGTGTGGATAGAGGCCAATCATGAAATCTATCTGTAATATTATTAACATATAAAATTATCCAATGTAACTCTGAATCACCATATAATTTAAATGCTATGTTTTCTGGATTTTCACCTTCTATAACATCATACGTATCAAACATAACAGCTGTTTCCATAACTTTTGACCTTATAGCTACCCTTCTAAGTAGATTAGTTACTAGTTTAAAGTTTCTACTTCCATCAGCATCATATGGTATAGTTGGTATGGTTCTAAAATACATATTAATACCCCATCTCTATACCTTCTTGGTCATGAATTGCTAATTCTTCAAATGATAATTTAATTTCTGCTTCTGAAGGTGGTGCTACTTGGCCTGGAAATCCCATTCCACTATTAGTTGGTTCGTGTGCTTTAAATCTAGAACCACCATATTGTACATCCATAGACTTTAATACACAAGTTGAGATTCTATTCATATATACATTCTCTTGTCCTGCCAAGAAATGGTATTTAATATCAAATGTTCTAGGTATGGTTTGCCTTCTCTGCCCCCACTCAAATTTAGGCATCATATTATGTTTAAATGCAAAAACAATTCTTTCTATTTCCTGTGCTTCTGCTTCACTCTTTGGCATTAGTTTGAAACTAAAACTAAACCCTCGTCTTTTGGCTCCCAAAAACATTAATTCCATTCTATTACCAATAATTTTGCCCCAATGAAGTTGTGCTAGTTCTTTGGCTCCTTGCATCCCAGGCAGGCCTCCTACAATTCCTAACCCTGCTTCTACTGCAACACCTTTTAATGTATCGGCCATATCCTGACCCCAAAGAGCTCCAGCTCCAGCTCCTATCATATTCCACATACTACCACCAGCTTGTCTTGCAGCTGTAATTGACCTTGATGCTGTTTCTGCTAGGTGACCTACTTCAAATTCACTCCAATCTGTAGCATATTGGACTGACACAGATGGCGGCATATATAACCAAATATGTTTTTCTGCAATCTTTTTACCAGATTCAGCTGTAACTCCTTTAGTTTTGTCAGAATAAGCACTTTCATTTTCTGGCATAACACCACTCATATCACCAGCATCATCATGGAACATTGGATCTGTCAATGTTTTCCCTTTTGCAGCTACCTGTCTTTCTTCATAAGAGAAAGAAACTTTTGGAGGTACATATTTACTTGTAGTAAATTCTATATAATGTCCTTGGTGTGGATCATCACCCAAGTTTAAAGGATAACTTAATATCTCTGGTTTAAAATCAGAAGACATCATTGAAGGGCTATCTGGATTTGTCCAACTACCTCTTCCTGTACCACTACTTATTTTTCTACCATGAGCTGTTGATAATGCTCTACTAGCAGCAGCTGTTACTCTACTTTGTACAACATTTAAAATTCCGTCTGAAAACCCCATTATATCTTCCTTGATAAATAGTTATGTAACTATTTATACAGACAAGCTATGGCATACAGTGGAAAATACCGTCCTAAAGATCCTAAAAAATATGTTGGTAATCCTACTCGCATATACTATCGTTCTCTGTGGGAGCGTAAGTTTATGGTCTATTGTGACACAAACGACTCTATTATAGAATGGGGTAGTGAAGAAGTTATAATACCATATATTTCCCCTTGGGATGGGAGAGTGCATAGATACTTTCCAGACTTTTATATTAAGGTACGGCAAACAGATGGAAAACTTAAAAAATTTATTATTGAAATAAAACCAAAAAATCAATGTGCTCCTCCTACAAAAACCCCCAAAAGAAAGACTAAAAAATGGTATGGTGAAGTTAAAAGATGGGGTGTAAATGAAGCTAAATGGAAATCAGCAAAAAGTTGGTGTAAAGATAATGGAATGGATTTTCAAATATTAACAGAAGATCATCTAGATATACGGTATAAATAATTACATGGCACAGAGCAAATATATACAAAGCGTTGTTAAAGCTGCAAAAGGCAGACCAAAATCTACTGAATGGTATAAAACCAAAATCAAAGAATTTGGTACTCCTGGCGCTATGGAATTGATAGGTGGTGGTAAAAGGGATACTAGACCTTTTTATGGTAGATTGAATATGTTTATCTATGCACCTAAGCATAGTAAGACATTACCTTATTATGATACTTTCCCATTAGTATTACCAATAGAAAAGTATCCAGATGGATTTTTAGGTATCAATTTACACTATCTTCCTATATCATTAAGAGTAGGTCTTTTAGATGAATTAGTAGATTTTTCTAATGATACCAATTTTGATAAAAAGACAGTTTTAGGAGTATCATATAATGCTGTTAAAGGGTTAAGTGCTGTAAAACCAACAATTAAAAGATACCTAGCAGGATATGTACGGTCTAATTTTAGACGAATAGATGCTGATGAATTTATAGTAGCTGCATTACTACCAGTACAAAGATTTAAAAAGGCAAGTGCAAAGTCTGTTTGGGAAGATTCAAGGAAAATGGCATAATGTCTGATTTTTTAGAAGCAGTTGGTTTTGGTGTATTGAATGACTTTCTTTCAATGTATCATTCCAATCATGGTTATCAAACAGGAAATAGATGGGAAGTTCTAATACGTCCACCAGTATCAGTAGGTAGTTCAGCTTTAAGTAATGTGTTTACTGGTAAAACTAGGTCTTCTGGAAATTCTTTAAAAGATATTTGTTTAAATATACAAAGTGTTACTTTGCCAGGACAAAATATCACTACTACAGAAGATACCAACATATATGGCCCATCTAGAAAAGTAGGTGATGGTGTTACTTTTGCAGATGAAATTACTATGGAACTTCTTACCACTACAGATTTAAGAGAAAGACAATATTTTGTTAACTGGATGAATTTGATTGTAAACCCAGCAAACTGGAATATTGGTTATTATGCTGATTATATTGGTGAATTAGATATTTATTTACTAGATAAGAATGACCAGAAAAAATATGCTGTACGATTAAAAGAAGCATATCCTAGTGTTGTGGGCCCTGCTAATTTAGATAATGCACCGAAAACTGAAGTAATGAAAACCAGTATAAATTTTAGATTTAGATATATTGAACCACTAGGAATAAACGAACAACCCCCATCATTAGGAAGTAAAATTACTGAAACTATAGTGAATGCTGTAGAACGGAGGATTCAGTCTAACGTACCAAAGGTACTTAATAAATTATTTTAAAGGATGAAACATTATGGCTTTACCAAAACTTAATACTACGACATATGAATTGTCACTACCATCAACGGCTGAGAAGGTTAAATATAGACCTTTCTTGGTTAAAGAACAAAAAATGCTAATGATAGCACAAGAATCTGGAGAAGCAGAACAAATAGAAAATGCATTTGCCACTATTGTAAAAGAGTGTACTTTTGAAAAAGTTGACCCATATACTGTACCAATGTTTGACGTTGAATACATTTTTTTACAATTAAGGTCTAAGTCTGTAGGGGAAAAAATTTCTGTGGAAGTTACTTGTCCAGACGATAACAAAACAAAAACTCAAGTTGATATTAATCTAAATGAAGTTTCAATTCAACTTGAAGATGACCACACTAATGTTATTACCCTAACAGATGATGTTAGTTTGGTTATGAAATATCCTACTCTGGAAGATATGAGAGGATTTAGTGACTTAGGAAAAGTTGATAATATTTTTGAAATGGTTAAAAGATGCATTTTTGAAATTCACGATGGAGATACAATACACAATAGAGTAGATGTATCTAATGAAGAACTTGATGATTTTATTGAAAGTATGTCATCAGAAAACTTAGAAGGAGTTCAAAATTTCTTTGAAACTATGCCCAAATTAAAACATATAGTACAGGTTACCAATCCGAAAACTAAAAAGAAGGTTGATATACCACTTGAGGGATTGCAAAGTTTTTTCGTTTAGCCCTTTCTCATGATTCACTTGAGAATTACTATAGAACGAACTTTGCATTAATGCAACATCATAAGTACAGTTTAACAGAATTAGAAAATATGATGCCGTGGGAAAGGGAAATTTATTTAGGACTATTACATCAATTTCTTGAAGAAGAAGCGAGAAGAAGAAGAGAAGAAGAACAAAAAAGGAAAAATATGTAATGGAAATACCTTCACCTAATGAAACTGCATTAGAAATTACTGAATTTCTCTTACCTTATATTGGTATGGTAATGATTGTTATCATAGGATTTATGATAAAGGATTTTGCTACCAAATTTAGTAAAGGTATTGCATTTTCTATGAATAAACAATTTAAAGAAGGTGATAAAGTAGTTTTAGATGGTGAACGGGCTTTAATTGTTAAAATAGGAATGACACAAACTGTTTTTGGTATTGAGAAAGATAGTGGACAATTTAGAGGTGATTATGTGTGGAGATATGTGCCTAATGAAAAGATAGATACACTTAAATTAGAAAAGGTAGTTTTAGACCATGCTCCTATAAATAATAGACAAAACATTGCAGATAATAAAGAACAGATAGAGGGGTTAAAAAATGGCTAAAGCTAAAGTTGTAATTGTTGAAGAAGAAAAAAAAGAAGTTACACCAGTAGCACCAACATGGTATAATAGTATATCATCTTCTCAAATAGATAAATGGCGTGTATGGCCAAGGATGTTAATTACTCTCTATGGTGTTATGTTCTATAGAACAACCGAATGGTTTATGTCTTTACCAGAACCAACTAATGCTCAAAGTGCCTTTATATCAGTTATTGTGGGTGCTGGAGCTGCATGGTTTGGACTTTATTGTGGTTCTGGTGGGGTTAAAAAGGATAAAGAGTAATGGCTGAACTTCCTGGCGCTGGTAAAAAAGCAGAAGAAAAACAAACTAAAAGTATTGTTGGAGCAATAACCAAACTTCAAGCAAAATTTGCTCAAGGAGAAGATAAAACTGCGTCTGCTTCTAAAGTTGAAGATACCAGAAAAGAAAGAGCTCGTGCAAATCTAACAAATAGATTATTAAAACAGATTGAACAAAATACTGGTGGAATGGCTGGTAAAAAAGGTAAAAAAGGTGAAGATGATGAAGATGGAGGTTCTTTAGGTAGTAAGATTATGGGTGCTATGTTGGCATCCTCTGGTTTGTCAGCTATTGGTGGTGGTTTAGGTAGTGTTGTAGGTAGTGGTTTAAAGGGTGGTTTAAGTAAACTATATGCTGGGGCAAGTAAAGCATTTTCAAATCCAAAAGTAGCAAAAATTATGGGCCCAGCAGCAATTGCAGCTGGTGTAGCACTAATGGTTAAAGATGGTTTAGATGCATTAAAACTTGCTGATGAATGGGGAACTTCTAAAGTAAGTTCTGTTATGGGTGGTGTATTAGGTGGTACTGATTCTGGTATTAAAGGAGCCTTTAAAAATGCAGGCAAATGGGCATTAATTGGTGCTGGTATTGGTAGTGTTGTTCCAGTAGTAGGAACATTAATCGGTGGTGCAATTGGTGCTGTTGTGGGTGCTATTCTGGGATGGATAGGTGGTGAAAGAATTGCAAAAGCATTTGATGCTACAGGAAAGTGGTTTGTAGAAAAATGGGAAGAAGTTAAACTAATACCAGGCAAAATTTGGGATGGTATAGTTGGAGCTCTTAAAAGTGCTTTAGGTATGGGTGATAAAGAAGAAAGTACAGAACCAACCTTTATAGAATCACTTAAAGGTAAACTATTTGACCTTAAAGAGTTCTTTATGAGTATTCCTGGCATGAGTTATCTTGTTGATTTTATAACATTTCCAATTAAAAAGCTATTAGAATGGACAGGTATTGACCAATGGGGAGATGCTAGTAAACGTCCAGAATTTATTAACAACATCATAGATGGTGCAAAGAAAGCATTTGCTAAAGGTTCAGAATGGGTAAATGAGCTATGGGAAAAGTTTATACCAGAAGGTGTTAGAAAGTTTTTATCTGGCCCTGTAGATTATGTTTTAATTGATATTCTTGGATGGAAAAGTGCAGAAGGTGAAGCTACTGAAAAAGGTGAAAACATTATAAATCTTATGGAAGGTGCTAAAGGATGGGATGGTACTAAGAGTTTACTAATACAGATAGCAACAGATTTATTCGGTCAAAAGATGATAGATATTGTTTCAGCATTTGCAAGTGACCCTTTAGGGTGGACTATGGATAAACTATTTAAAGGATGGGATTTAGTCACAACAAAATCTGTGGAACTTTGGGGGGATGTTAAAGATGCAGCTGGAGCAGGATGGGATAAAAGTAAAAGTATATTCTCTCAAATTATAGACAAAATTATACCCAAAGGACTCTTAGAATTTGCAAGATCTCCTGTAGATTATATTCTTAAAAATTGGTTTGGTTGGGATATGTCAACAGCATTGGCTGACACGCCTGAAAAGGGGCCCGAAGCAGAAGGTCACATATCAATGGGAGATCAATTAGCTAAAAGTATGTATGATTATATGGAATCCACAATGAAATTTTCTTGGTTAACTGGAGATGGTAAATTCCAAATTGATCAAGAAAATATCGCAAGTATTTTTAAAGCAATAGGTCTTGAAAAAGGTGGTAGATTTCCTGGCGGAAGACCAATAATTGTTGGTGAAGCAGGGCCAGAATTACTATTTCCAGATACAGGCGGTGAAGTAATTAGTAACCAACAGACAAATCAAATTATGAAACAAAATGCTCAAAGAACAAATCAAATTATGCAAGCTGGTACTGATAAAGCAGCGACTCAAGGAACGACAGTTGCGATAATGAATACTCAACCAATATCCCAACCAGTAGTTCAAGCTGCACCAACTCCAATACCTATACCAATGTTTAATGATGACCCAACTATAATGGCTGCTCTAAGGACTTAATAAAAAACGAGGGGCTAACCATGGCCCCTCACGCATTTATTAAGGAATGACCCTACATAACAAAAGTTTATATCACCCTTCGTCTGCTAATTTCTGAAAATAATCCATAGTATCATCTTCTTCAGAAGTATCTACAGTAGGAGCAGGCTCCTCTGGAGTATCAACCTTAACAGTGGATACTGGTTCATCTACAGTAGTAGTGGAAGCTAAACCAACTGTTGCAACACCAGACAATACAGTATCAAGACGAGTCTTCAATTCATCATATGATTTGAAGTTAGTTGGAGCTGTAAAATCTGCAAGAGAATGTTGCGATTTCCAAATATTCTCCAACTCATCATCATTATCTTTTAATGCTGATGGTTTCTCAAATTCAGACTTGTCATAGTTCCAGAAACCGTCTACTTTACGAATCTTCAATTTGAAATTCGCACCCTTCCAAAGATTAAAAGGATCAATAGCTTCTTCATCATCAAATTGTGGTTGCATTGCTTCCATCAATTTATCAAAGATTTTCTTTCCATAACGGAATAAGAAAACTTTACCCTCATTCTCTGGATTTTTAGTATCCGTAACAATATACACGTTTGAGTAATATTGCAACTTACGTTTCTGTTTGCGAGCAATCTCTTTATCAGATTCAACACCAGAGTTCCACAAAACAGTATTATGTTCTGAAACTGGGTCTTTTTGATTAAGAGTAGTTAAAGAGTTTTCAATATACCATTGACCAGTGGGGCCTTGAAATGCATGACTCCACAACTTTGCCCAAGGCAAATCTTCTCCATCAGATGCTGGAAGAAAACGTAGAACGGCATAACCATTACCAGTTTTATCTAGTTGAGGTTTCCAGATACGTTCATCAACATATGACTTTTTCTCTTGTGGTTGATTTTCTGCTTCAGCAGCAGAAAGTAGTTTGTCTAACGTATTAGACTTTTTCATAGCTTGTAACGACATTTTATTCTCCTTATGTTAATATATGTTATCGTATGTTAAGATATTATTTGTAATTTATCACAAAATTCTGTTTTTGTCAAGTACCCTACGTTTTTTATATTGTAACAAGGTGGAGTACCGTATGACCAATCTACCCAATAAAATTGTGTATCTTGAAATTCCTTAAAAACAGTTTTCAATTGGCCCATCCAATTTACAGGATTGAACCCTTTAGCGGATGCAGGCAAATAATTGTCTGTATCCTTGTATATGTTATTTATAGGTTCTGCATAACTACTTAAATCAAAACCTAACATATACACTTCCTCTGCCCCTTGTTGGCAGGCAAGATGTATTGCTGTACTACCAGCAGACCATCCATTAGGAAAATCTATATCCTTTATTGTATCTTCTTCTTTTACCCAAGTAATCCAAAGACCAGTATCCTTTTCCATCTTCATTTTAAGATCATTCATATCTAGGCCTGGATGCATTTCTGAAGCAACTTTAATATGTTCATTTATAGTAACAGGATCTTTACCAGATATTACACATTGTTCTGTCATTGGATAGTTTTGATGTATAAATGCTTCTGGTATATCAAAACTGTATATCATACCTTCAGCAGCAGATGCTGGTAAAGGACTCCAATCAGAAAACCAACATTGAACATTCTTATGGTATTCAGATTCATAAATTTCTTGTTGCATTGCATAATCTACAGAAACAAGATTATCCACTATTCCATCACGATAGATAGCATTACAACCCCAAGTTATAAGTTTCTTACCTTCCAAAAAAGCTGGAAAGGTATTAGGGGTGAACCATTTTCTTGATTCACCATTTCCCAATACTAGATGTTTATTAGGTATGAGGTTTCTCCGTACATCCAATATGTTCAAGTCTGATTTTCCATCCGTCAGCAAGCATTCCTTGTACGGTTTCAACTCCCTTTTCTCTAATAGCATTTTCCCAATTCTCTATAAACTGTTCACATACTTGTTCTGAATCAAAATGTTTTGATAAAACGTGAACTCTTTCATCCCTATCTGCACCATTAGGATCTGTTACAGTAAATGCCAAGAGGAGCATAAAAGCTTTATCAATCATGTACTCTCTCCTTTAATTCATTTACTCTATCTTTCATAACATTTACTGCTGTTCTTAAATGACCAGTATCATGTTCTTGAAACCTACTTTCAATCACAGCAATTTCTTGCATTAAAACCATAATTTTATTTACAGTTTCAATATTGGATTCATTACCATATAATAATTTATTTGTCATAATCTATTAACGCCTCCCATGAATTTGGAAACTTCTCCTTAGTTAATTCATGTATCTGTTTAGCAACCATTTGGGTTTCAACTTGTGCATCTGGTTTACATCGTAGGTTGCATACACGAGCAAATGCATATAATGTACCACTCCAATACCATTCGGTGTACATATTCTGTGGCAAAATCATTCTTGCCATTTCTGGTGCAACACCAGCATTCAATAAATTTTGGTAGGTTTGTTTGCAAAAGTCAATTGTAGATAAAACATTTACTTCTACTGTTTCATCACTAGAACCTTGTTTGATACTTTTTTCTGGTCTTTTTCTCCAGCTTTTAGGAATGTAAAACTCTGGTTCATCATCAACGTATCGTCTTGATACTTCATTCCATACCAAACCGACTTGATGTTTCACCAGTTGTCTTGCAACAAATACTGGTGCCTTGATATGAAATTGTAATGAAGCGTGACCGAAAGGACTCCAGTGATTGTGTTTTGCAAGATATTTGATTAGACGTTCATCTTCGTATTTTAGACAACCTTCCACTTCACCAGCTTCTGGTATGGATTCCCATTCAGAAGTTTTTGCAAAGGAAACACGAGCAGCATTTACTACCGACAAATCACTACCCATATGGTCTACAAGTGTTACTTTACTCATAATCAGAATATAATCCCAATCCTTCAATGTTTTGTTTAAATGAAAATGGATTCCAACCACCACCAAAATTCATTTGATATAGTTGATCTGGTGCTACTGTACCATGTACATATTTTCTACCAGTTTCAGCATAACTATTCCATCTTTCACAATTTAGTAAGCATTTTTGTCCTTTTCTCTCACCCTCTTTCCAAAATTCCGTAGGATATCTTGGATTTTCAGCAGCATAATGACACATAATAACTGCCTCTGCTTCTTTAGCCCATTGAGTATACCAGTTATTACATTCTTCTTGAAATTCTGTTTTATCATCTCCAGCTGGTCTAGACCATAGATCAATAGTTCTTTCAATGATACTTGTTTGAAATTCTATTGCTGTTGCTTCTAATGGTTCTGCAAAAAAACTGGTATTGCCTACATAAGCAACTCTATTATCTACCCAATTAACTTTCCTTCTATAAGAATCAAAGTGTAAATGTCTTGGATCATCTTTAATTCTTAAATCATGATGAGAAAGAGAAACATATTTTTCTAATTCTTTTTGAATATCTTCTTCTTTTGAAATTTCACTATTATAACAATAACCAAAAGAAATTCTATTCTGTAAAGGAATACCAAATATCCATCCATTAGGCTGAGCATCTGCAATGGTATAATTATATAGAGGAGCATCCCATTCACATTGAGCAACAACAGCTGCATTTGTTACAGTATGTTTAAGTGGTTCATAAAGAGGATTATTTTCTGGATCTGAAGGGCCACCTCTAGCATCCATAATAAAATCAGCATCAATGTCATTATGATGGCCAATGTCAGCTTCTGTAAACTTAACATCCTGCTGTTTAAGAGTATCCATTAATACATCTTGAAGTTGTGTAGCAGAAAAATGCATACCATATCCTGGCGGTGGAAAACTATGAAAAAAATCTCCTTTAGTGCCCCAACCATAATATTGAATACCACACTTTAATGTAGAATTAAATAATGGTACATAATCTTTAAATGTCCAATTTTGACACAAATATAAAAGAGCTGGAAGGGAAAGTTGTGAACCTTCTCCTACAGAAACTTCTGGAATATCTGGATTATAAAAAACTTCAATATCCACATATTCATTACCCCATTTACGGAGCATCATAGCAGACAAAATTCCAGCTGTACCTCTACCTATTACAGCAACCTTTTGTCGTTTTAAAGGTTTTTTTGGAGTAACATCTTTTACATCTTCGGGCTGTAAATCAATTATTTCGTTCATTATGCCTCTTTCTTTTTGGATTATAACCTCTAGGCCAGAAAGGCTTTCTAGAAGCAAGAGTTTTACATCTCTCTCTTAGTTCATCGTTTTTCACAACCAACTCAGCATTTTCAAATTGAAGAGACTTTACCACTTTTTCTAATTCCTTGAATTTATGTTCAAAGAAGGCATTCTCTTTCAGATTTTCTAAAGCTTCACTTTTCATTATTTGTATCCTCTATCAATGTTAATAGTTTCATTCTATACTTATTTGGGTTAATTGTCAAGAACCCTTTGTAATTATTCATAAGTTTTTTTACATCAGGCCAAACAAAATCATCCCACGATAAATCTTTATCCCAAGTTTCACTAAACTCTACTAATTCATCAAGAATAATCATAGTTTCCAATGAAATACGTTTACCCAAATACTCTTTTAATAAAGTAGGGTGTTGTCCACTCTTACTTTCAAAGAGGGGATTAAAATTTTTAATGTGTGGTTCAAGTTCTTGGGAGAAAATTTGATAAAACATTTTTTTTCGTTGTAACCAATCTTCATAGTTTTTTTCATTAAAATTTAAAATATATCCATTACGATTTTGAATAAAATTTGCAACGAAATAATCTAATATTTCACCATCTTCATATTTATGACCTACTTTGACAAAGAAAATACGATCTTTTCTCTTAAAGAAAGAGTCTCGTTTAATCTTAGTCTGTCCACTAAATTTGTGATAATCATAATCACCTTTAAAGTGAGCTTTCAAAGCACAATACATCAAATAAACATCAACTGCTCGCATCGTCTTTAGATTTACCTACATCCTTAACATCTTGATCAACTCTTCGTTGAGTATTTTCTTTAAACATACTTGCTGCTACAAAACTAGCAGCTGCAAGCATAGGTATAACATATACCATTTTATCAGTGGTATATGCTGTAACATATGTAGGTACTAGAACTACAAATGCTTTAAGAAATCCTTCTATCAACCCTTCTGCATATTTCAATCTTTTTTCAGTTTCCATAAAACATATGGTTCACTGCCCTCTACTTGTAAAGGTAATGATGGAACAGGTGGTTCACTTAGAGGTTGTTTGCCTGTGTAGTGCCAACTATACCCTTCTTCTGTTTGTTTTTTTACAGTGTCTAAAAATTCTTTATTATCTGCTACAAATAAAGTACCAAATAAAACTAAAACGATAGCTATACCCATATATACTCTCCTATATTGGTAGTTGTGCCTGCCTAGGAAGGAAATTTAAATCCCTTGCATTTGCTTCTATTTTTTCTTTAAGTCCTTTAGAAATTAGGGAATTAACCGTATCTGGTTCTATTCCCTCTTTATCACAATACCACAATACGGCATCCATATGTGATATATCTTTATCTTTTACAATTTCTTCTATTGCTAATGAAAATGTTTTCGGTGTGTTTAAACCCATAATTTTTATTCCAAATATAAAGTTGTGGGGGGGATTAGGAAATACCCCCAAAGAGCCACTGGCGAACTACCTGTTCTAACGCAACTCTTACTACCCCATCGTCCGCTAAGACAGAACCGCTAAGTTCTGGAGTATACCTTATCCCCATTCGCTAGGGATTGTTCAGTCACCACACCACAAAGCCGTCACTTTATGGTATTTTTTAGGGTTTGATGGCCAAATCAAATAAAACTCTACATTGTCTTACCAATGATGTACTCCGTAAACAGAGTCTAAGAAGGCCTAGTACTGAGCCCCAATGTCCTTTCGTTATCATCTTTCCACATGGAAAGAATCTATTTAAAATTATACTCGCCTTAGTGCGTTAGTATAAAGTGGTAGGTTATTCTGTTACTAGGAAACCTACCGAAACCCTATCCAACTTACGCTGCTAGAGCGTAGTCTTGAGATGCAAAGTTATCGTTTGCATTTAGAAAGTTGACCATTAACGGAGTCATCCGACAATTCTCCACTTCTCTATTCCACGCCAGTCGATCCTATTTCGCCCCCATCATAAAGAGATTGGCCAGATTAAGAATTACTACTTTCTTATCTACTTAGTCTAAGTTTGGGTACGTTTAAAGGGGTGTACTACTTCGCAAACTTAGAAACCAACAATCTTAAATCCAATCTCCTTATGGTGGAGGCGTTGGGTATTGCACCCAAGTCCTGTACGTCTTTCAATCCGTATCAACGAACTGTGTCTTATTTATAACATAGTGCATTTAAATTGTCAAGCACTTTTTAGAAAAAAATCAAATATAAAATACCACCAATAACGATGATATCTGCACATATGCTCCAAGCTATGTATGCTTTAAACATCCATTTACTTACTTTTTGTACTAGAGGGCTCTTCATCATTGTTCTGACCCTCCAAAATTTTCCTTATCATAATGCTGTTCCTTTTACAATATCTTGATGTAATTTTCCTTTTCCGTGAGCAAGAACACACATTAGCCTATCTTCTGCTGGCATTTGTTCTAAAACAGTAAATGTTTCTGAATCAGTATTATAAGTTACTGTCAACATAGATATTACTGGCATACCATTTGGCATAGCATTTGGTACTTGACCTACAAATATCGGCTTTTCTCCAAATTTTTGATATAAATTATTTAGTATAATATCTGTTCTACTACATACTACTGGTTTATGGCTTGTAACAACTTGTCCTGGCATTATCTCTTTGCCATCAAAAGGATTTAAGGTTTCTTTTTTTTCTTCCTTTTTTAACTGTTCTTCCAATTTATCCAATTCATCTGGTTCTTGAGGAAGAACTTTTGGTTCTTCTATTTTCTCTGATGGTTTAGATTCTTCAGCCACTATTGGTGTTGTTTGACAACCCACTAATCCCATTACCATCAGAGTCACTGCTAGGGCTTTCACTAGGGCTTTCATTTTAGTTGCTCCATTGACTCATTGTATCTTCTAACATAGGAAGATACTCTTGTTTATCCTTTATAAACTCTTGCACTGTACCATCTTGTGTAACCACAAGAATAACAATTTGATTAATATCTAATCCTGTCCGTTCCCCAAACATCTCAGCATATGCAGATCCTTGGATATAATAGTTTTCGTTCCACTCATCAGTCCGTTCTTTTGAAGATGTTTTGAAGTCAATAATAGAAAGAGTTTTATCATATTCTGCAATGCAATCTACACGGCCTGCTACCTTATATTTATCAGTATAGAGTCCACACTCTTGAGCATATATATTGTTTATTTTTTCGTCCAGAAAAGTTCTCATCTGGTTAAATAAACACCAAGGAAGAAAATCCTTTTTGTGTTCTTCAAATTTACTAGGAAAATCCTTGTGCATATTATTAAGATAATCTTCACACATATGATGAACTTTTGTACCTCTGGCAGCAGAAGTACGAGCAATATAATTTGCTACTTCTTCACCTACTTTTTTTCTCCACTCAAATAAGCCCTTTTTATTCCGAATGGATAAAACTGTAGTTATAGAAGGATATTTATTTCCTTCTGGTGTTATATAAAATCTTTTACGATTTATTGTCTCTGTTTCCAGAGTCGGTAATGTCACTGGTTTGTGGTTGAACATTATAATTCACTTTCACGTTATATTTCACATTTGATACATCTGCCCAAACGTCATAGTTTATTTTGGTTTTATATTCTTCAATTTTTTCATTTTTAAATTGTTTTTTCCAATAGTTTTTAGGTTTTTTCTCTATTGGTTTTCCCCATAATTCAGCAGGAACATCTTCCCTTATAGGATAAACATCTGGCCCATCAGTATTTCCCACAAATGGATAATCCATTCTATTAGACATTTCGCATCCTGTTCACAAGCCTTTCAGCCCGATTAGTTACTTGATTATACCATCTGCTATCAACCATTTCATCAGCGGCTCCGTTCCAATTGCTTTCATCAATATTACGTTTCATACCCTTAAATTTTGATAATCTTGGCCGGCCCATATTGAACATCATGTTAGCAATAATTCTTTGAACTTCTTCTGGTAAATCATCAAAGTTTTTATATAATTTTTTACAATCCTTTATGACAGTTTTAACATCATTATCAAAACACTCATTAACTCTTTCTTCTGATACTGGTGTTCCAACTTCAGCACCATATTCCTCATCTGTTTTTAATACAAGATGGCCGATGCCAAAAGTAGGCAAATCAAGATGGTCTAAATAAATTTCGTGTTTAATGCCTTCATCATTTGCAATTTCTGTTCTAAGTTTTTCTAAATTCATAGTTCTACTCCAATTCCTAGTTTAATTTTGTTAACAAGATAATTACGTACAAAACCAGATCGTACAATATCTCCTATTTCAAATTCTGTTAAATTAAATTCATCCATTTCTTCTAAAATTCTCATAAAGTCATGGAGTCCATTTCTTTCAGTTGTTTTCGTTAAGTCTGTCTGGTCAAAATCACCACAAAATACAATTCTAGAATCTTGACCTACCCTTGTTACAATAGTATCCAATTCGTGAAAATTTAAGTTTTGACATTCATCAACTATAATGATACTATTGTCAAATGTCAACCCCCTTAGAAAAGAAGTTGATAAAAAGAATAAACTTCCTTGACCTTTTAGTTTATCATATAGACTATTAAATGCCTGTTCATTCGGCATTTCAAACATAAACTGTACCATATTCTGATATGGAACTTGATACAAAGCAGCCTTATCTTCTTCATCGCCAGGAAGGAATCCTATCTCTCTTGTAGGAATGAGAGAACGAACAAGAACTACTCTTTCATATTTTGATTTCAAATCAAAAACATCTTGTAATGCAAGATATAAGGAAATAAAAGTTTTGCCTGTACCAGCTGCACCAAAAAGAAATTGATTTGCTCCCTTTTTCCAAGTAGCAAATACTTCTTTTTGATTATCTGTAATTGGTTTGATTGTAACTAATGAATTGTGATTAATTTCTTTATTTTTCTTTGCCATAATTTATCCTTAATAAGTGAGGGAAGTCATCTAATAATATGATGCAAAGTGGGGCCCCACACCTTCCCTCTGGTGCATAAGCGGAGTGACTACCCAGCTTGCGTCAATGCTGTGCATCGGTGCTGTAGTTTGATATCTCGCTTGCACCATATTTATTTATATAACACCGTGTTTCTTCAATACCTTTCTTGTTGCCTTATCTTTTTTCTGGTCTTTTCTACCATACTTATCTGCTAATGGAGTGCCTGGATTAGAATCTGCTATCTGGCCCATACGTTCAACAAAATCACTAGAAGGTTTCATATTAGCAGCTTTTCCTTCAATATAAATTGGTGTAAATACAAATTTTAAGTGAGGGTTATCTGCCAGAAATTTTTCTTTTTCACTTATGGCCATAAACTCAATAAAATTTTCACCAGTTTTTGTATTTTCAAATGTATAATTTGGCATTTATAAACTCATTTTATTAACAGGCTTTTTAACACATACAATTTCCTTAACAGCAACTGCTTCTGGATATACGGTTTTTGCATATGCTTTTAAATTATCTAAATCACTCCAAATCCATTTATGACAACTATCAGCTGTTTTAAATGATAAAGGTTTTCCATTATGTGTGTGTATACTAACTGAATCATTACCACTATGAGTAGGATCAGCAAAAAACATAATAATCAGAATCATAAATTCTTTCATTCTAGAGGTAACTCCATTTGTTTAGGATCGTGACCTAATGCTTCAATTTTTCGGTTTAAGTCATCAATTAGTTCAATAAGAGTTTTTTGTTTGATATAAGATTCCTGTACTTGTCGTTGCAATTCAGCAACATTAATCTTCATCATATCCATTTCAGAAATAGTATTACTATCTTGATTTTGTCTTGCTTCTCTCATTTTACGTAAATAATAATTATGAGTACTTTCCCTAATTTCTGTCATTAAGATGCTCCTAAAAACCAGATTCTTTTATATATAGTATTTTATTCATTTAACTTCCCACCTATAAAAAATATGATCCTCAATTTCTACCGTTCTAATTTTTGTTTTAGCCCATGATGGTGTTACGTAATCAGCATGATAAAACAAAGCACCGTCCGTTATATCTATGAACGGAATCCTATTATAGACTATAGATTCTGCAATTGTCAATAGTCTTTCATAAGTTTTCTTTTGTTTAGGTACATCACTCTTTCCGTCACAATACCAAGAAAATTGACAACGGTTTTTTATGGGATAAAACTTTGCATCACTAGGATCTGGAGTTTGTTTTGTTTTCCAACTTTCCCTAGTAGGCCCTTGTTCTATTACTTCACAAACTGTGTTAGGAAATCTTTTATCATTTACACGATTAAAAACAACTGCTGTGACAGCAAGTAAACCAGCACTACCTTGGTTTCTTGCTTCATGATACATATTAAGAGCAAGACATTCTATTGCTCTAGTATCATTAGTTTCAGAAAAAGCAGGATTGTATATTAATACACCTGCTAAAAGAAATTCTTTTATCATATATTCTCCATAAAATAGCGGTAGTTTTTTTATTTAAAGTTATTAAAAACTACCAAAAAAATAACTGGCGATTTCAGTTTTGTTTAGAGTCTAAAACTGGGGGCAACCTCAAAACGACTTTTCTTATATGTTCTGGCTTGTAATACCCCACAACATAAAAGTGATCCCCACGATTGTTGTGGTCATTATGAGAGAGAGGTTTGCAATAGTAAAAGATTCTGCACCTTCAACTATGCCAACCGTGAGGATCAAACTCATAAACCCTATCATAAATCTTATCATAATTCACCTTCTTGTGTTTCATAATATTCTTTTATATAGCCTTTGCCATATATGAATCCATGATGGTCTTCAATATATTGTTCTACTGTTTCTAAATCAGAACAACCAGAAGCAACAGCATCATTAACTGCTTCTTCTATATCCATTAATAAATTTTTAACTTTTCCCATATACTAAGCTCCTGTCCAATTAATTTCATATTCACCATCAAGAATGTTTCCACGAGCAAAGTTCCGAGCAGGGGCAGCCCAACCAGCTGGTTTCAGAATATCACCCAACTTGAATTTCTTGTCATTCTCAACACCGACAATAAATGCCTTAACACCACCACCTTCCGAAAAGATTTTAATGTACTTCTTACCATATGAAATGGTGAGTTTTTCTGCATATTCTTTAGACATTTTCTTATGAATTTTGGTCATTTCACCCCAATTTTCATAATCTTCAATCATTGCAGATTTTATCTTAGACATACCAGATAAAATTGAATTTGAACCTTCTTTAACATAAACACCCATAAACTTTTCCTTTCTCTCTATTATGATCACATGATCGCATATCTAAAAGGATTTGTCAAGCATTATTTTAAATTATTTCTAATTCTGTTAATTCTTGTGTTTTACCTAAAGTACCTTTTACAAAGGTATTAAACGCTATACTTATTCTAGGTTCAACATTTTTATTTACTTCAACACTATGTTCTAATAAAGAAGGAAAAAGAAATAAATTATTTTTTTGTGGAACAAAAAACCAAGATTTAGAATTTTCTATAGTATATTTTTTTTCTTTAAATAGTAATGGAAATGTTTCAAAATTTTTATAAAATCTTATAGGAGCATTTTGAAGTTCAATATAATAAACACCACTTAATATGCTGTTTGGATGATTATGTTTATGATGAAATGTTTCTTTTTCATTAAAGTTTGCCCATGATTGAGTAATATAAAATTGATAATTATTATCATATTTCATATGATTATGCATATAATGATTTACTTGTTTTTCACAATATTCTTTAAATTTTTTTAATTTTGGATTATTAAAAATATAAGTTGAACTTGTTCTATAATTATTTCCATCGCCAGTAATTTTTTCTTTGTTTAATGATTTAATATACTCTAGTTCCTTTTCATTAAGATTATACATTTCTCCACAAATCATAATTGATTGTGGAAATACATTAACTATTTCATCAGACATTTTTAGTTGGGCCCAGAAGCAAGTCCTGGCTGTTGTGGGTATTTTACTGCATCTGGAATAACATAATCTTCATTCCATCCAAATGCCTCTTTTACAACATTAGAGGATAATCCCTTATATTTTTGATGTAACTTTTTATCTTTAGCAGAAACAAGTAATTCTGCTTCATTGGGATGTAAACCTTCTAACATTTGCACAAACATCATTTCACGTTTGTTTTGATTAAGTTGATTATTACCACCTTTAATAAAATGATACAGACGTTTCGCTTCTTGGATAAGAGTTGTATGCTCTGTACCTTCTGGTGCCTCATTTGGAATATAAGGAACAGAACCTTCTGGAAGCATCCATTCAATATTAGGGTCAAAAGATGCTTTAATTACCATTCGTAAAGCCTCATTATTTTGCTCTCTTAGAAGTGCAATCTTTTGATTTTTAGTTTTCGCTTTTCCTACCTTTTCCAAGACTTCTGAAAAAAGTGGTTTATATGTGTTTATTACCATTTAAAAATCTCCTATGGATTCTGTAAGGTCTTTCAACCTTTTTTCTATAAAATAATTTAGTAGTTTGCTACGGTCACCTTCTGGAGCATCGTGATATGATTTTAAACATTCAATATACAACTCTGGTGGCGATTTAGTTAAATCTATCAATTTTTCATTTCTCTGATAGTTTCTTACAGTCTCATCATTAGGTAGAGCTGAAGCAATATCTTCTTCTAATATCCAAGCATCAACTTTCTTTTTACCTAAAGGACGTTGACGTAATCCCTCTGTAAATGTATGATCTGGTGATAATATATTTGGTATACCATCACTAGAATCACCTTTAAGAATATGTGAACTAAGATATTCATTAGGGTCAAACCCATTAATCATTTTTTTAGTAATAGGACTATATTGTGATACATTTACATACTTGTGTAATTGTATAAAGTCTTTATCACCAGAAAGTATTAATGTTTTACCATTATCAAATTCTAATTCTAAACATAGAGCTGCAATAATATCGTCTGCTTCTGCACCATAAACTTCAAGGTGTTTATAAGGAAAATAATCTTTAAGTTCTTGTTTAATAGTATTAAGACACTCAAAAATAGAATCCCATTCATAACTAGATTTATCTCTTACTTTTTTACGATTACATTTATATTGTGGAAAGTAATCCCTTCTCCAATAATGTTTAGAATCATAACATAAAATTAATTCACCATATTCTTCCTTAAATCTTCCACGATACATTCTTAAAGAATTAAGTATCATATGACGTACCATTCCAACATCTGGCTTAGCAGTCTTTTTCATATTTAAGTGCATCATTACACTTGCTAATGATATTTGATTCATATCAACTAAAATCATTCTGTAATCCTTATTATTTCTGCATTAAAACTCATACTTCTTCTTTCACCTTCACTATCAAATGGATAAACAAAATGTTTTAGCCAAGATGGAAATATTAACCATTTTCCTACTTCTGGAAAAAACTTCATATTATCACATATCCATTCGTGTACTTCACCATACCTAAATTCTATCAATCCTTTTGCTGGATAGTGGTCTTTAAATTCTTCTTTCCATTCATCATTCATACCTTTAGGAATTTTAAGATATATAACAGAAGATAAATCTCCATTATGATGATGAAATGGGTTAAATTCTCCCTTGAATTGACTTACTATCCAAGATTGTGTAACATTAATATTTTCTTTAGTAGGTGTTTCACCTTTGGATATTTCTTTCCATTTATAAGCCCTATTATCTTCAATTGCATATTTTAAATATTCTAAACAACCATTTTTTAAAACATCTAAGATATATTTCTTATCTTTATCTTTAGAAATAGGTATTTGTATTTCATTACTAACTTTACCTACAAGATTATCTGACCAATCCCAATGAGCTGTTTTTTGTTTATCAGACAGAACTAGGTCACCAGAATTATTGATAATATCAATAAATTTCTGTGGTACTTCCGTTTCTAATATAAATGGGGAAAATGGTTTATGGAATTTTAGGCCCATCTTCATCTTCTAATTTTGCAATAATAAAATCATTCATATTTTCAACTAACTCCATATCAAAAACAGTATCAAATCTTGGTTCATCTTCATCTTTAAATTCATTCACTTGAATAATATTATTCATTATATTTTGTAAAGGATGTGAGTGTCCTAAAGATCTATATATAACACCTTTAACAGTTTCAATGACAAATCCAATGTCAGCCAAAAAATTTGGTTCTCCAACATCAATACCATTTTCTTTCATTGTCTGTATTAGTTGTACCATAATACCTTCTGTAAGATGGTCAGCAAAAGCCATTTCTTCTATATACTTAACACCATCAACATCTGATACTTTAATACCAGAATCAGGCCAAGGCCCTTTTATTACCTTTGACATTGAGAATTTTGTCCTCTTCATACATTTCCTTAGTATACACACAACCCATATCTGGATAGTAAACTCCTACATCACGTTTTGGAGTACCATCTGGATAATAGGCCATAGCAACACAACGTCTTTTAACTAAAGTTTGTTCGTGTTCACCGTAAAACATAGCAACCCAATCACCAGTTTTTAGGTAATGGTTCATATGTCTAATATATCCTTCAGCATTCATCCTTCTAGATTTTGCACCTTTAACATTTTGTCTTTCTGCTGACCTTTCTGTAGATACAATACCTCTTTGGGTTTTAATCCATTCTTTAACCTTCTTTACACTTATTGGATAATCATCTTTTAAATTATGTAATGAAGGATGAATACCACTCATACCAAAAGTAGGATTTTCTATTTTCTTTTTCTCACGAGCAACAGCAAGACGAGCAGCAGCCTCTTGTCTTTGTTTTTCAGACATAGGTTTACGTTTTTTACGAACCTTTTTTGTAGGTTCTTTCCAACCGTCATTTTGAGTTTTTGCTTTTATTTTACGAGCCATTTTCTACCACCTTTACTATGTATGCAACAAGTCCATTAGCATATATTGATATACCTATTGCATTGATTACAATTAAAGCACGATCATTCCACATTATCGCAACAGTTAACCAACCAACTAATCCTGCTATATTTACAAATAAATTTATAGGATGTACATTATTAGCAGTTAAAATCATACCAATAATTAATATAACAGTTGCTACCCATTTTACATACCAATCAGTTGTATGCAATGGTGTAGATGTTTTTGTTGGATTTTCGTGTTTTTCCAATTCCATATTTGCCTTTTTGTCCTAGAAACCGTGTTCTTCAAATCTTTTTTTAAGTGCTTTAAGATGCCTTCTCCGACCAGCAGCTTTTTCCAATCTACGAGTTTCACTTTTGCCTCTGAAAAATTCTTTCTTCCTCATTTCAGAATAAAATCCTTCACGTTGAAGCTTTTTCTTTAAGACTCTTAAAGCACCATCAACATTATTATTACGAACTTCTACAGTAAGCCCAGGCTTTCTGAATTTTTCAATCACTGTTAATCTGTTCCTTCGTGTGTCATATTATAGTTTTCTGGTTCATCTTCATAATCCAAAGTACCATAATCATCTTCATAATCCAAAGTATCAAAATATTTTTTTAAAACTTCTATCTTATCATGAGCAGTAGCCATTAATTCTAACTGACTATCAACAGCCTGAATTAAGTCTGGATGTTCCCCAATCCCAGCTGGATTTTTAAAATAAACACTTATATTAAATTTTGCTTTGGCAATATCTGCCTCATACATTTTAATTAACGTATCTTTCATATTTGTTCCTTTCATATTCTCCCAGCAGTATATTAATATAATCTATTGCATCATCTAATTCCTCAAACATAGCACCAGACATATCCATAAGTGGATGGTCTTGTACTTGTGGGTCATCAGAAACAATTACCACTGGCTTACGTAAACTGTATCCCCAAGCTATTTCCATAGTTGTTCCATACGAATGTCTACGTTCATTGATTGTTTTTGGAAGATATGCGAGAATAAGATCACTAGATTGTGTATCCATATAATTTTTCATTGCAATACGCTTCCTAGACTCCGAATCATCCGAAGCCATTTCTGCCCTATATGGGCTAATGCCTACAATGGATTCTATAAATCCAACGTGACATTTTTTTCTCCATATATTAATCTCACCTTCATCACAACCCTCAATAGGGCCGGCTAGATAAACATATTTTTTCATTAGCTAAGTTCCTTTAACACCCATTCACCATTAACTTTACAAGCAATACCTTTTCTTTGTTCATTACTATTTTCAACTGTAATGTTTGTAACAAATTCTCTGCAATTACCATTTGTAACAAGTGGAGTAGCATTTACAGTAACATTTTTCTCTGGATTTTTCCAAGTTGACGTTTGGCCATTAACATTATTTGATAATGTATTTTGTAATAACAAAGTAGCGTGTATTTGATCAATCTTATCTAATGTAGCACCAATTTCGTGACCAATAAAAAGACCAACTACAGAATATGCGGCTGCAGTAAGTGGGCCACCATCGGCACCAACCATAGCACCAACAGCAGCTCCACCCATTGCTCCAAGAGTAGCTTTATTATGTTGTATTGGAGCAGCCCGAACTCCCCTGCCTGGTTGATAATAATCTTTAGATGTACAACCTAATATTGGACTACAACCATTTGAAGCATTAATCCCACTTGGTAGTAAACAACCACCAAGATTAAGACTAACTAAAACTACTCCACTAAGCAGTAGGTTCTTTTTTACTTGAGTTATCATCTATAAGATTTTCCAAATTTTTAAGGGATTCTGCTTCATCTTTTTTCTCTTGGGTTTCAACTTCATTTTCAAGTTCTTTCCAAGCTTTAGTAGAACGTAAACGTGAATATACCATACGGTCTTTACGTAAACGATTCATAATAATCTTTGCAGCTTCCTTATCAGAATACTCCAAAAGAACAAATGCACGATACTGTGTACCAGCAGGAAATACTTTAAGTTCCACTGGATTATAACCAGAAACATCAACATTTGCAATGACGTTCTTTGCAACCTTTTCAATCTCTGTCATCACAGTTGCATCAACATCAGTTTGACCTAACTTTGTCATCCACGATTTAGTCATAGCTTTCAGTTTACCGTTAATACGGTCTGCAAGAACAACTTTTGCATTAAGAGTTGCAATATCTACAGCAAACTGTAAATCTGGTGCTGTTGCACTACCTACAGTAAAGATTGAACCATCTTTTTCAGGCATTTTTTCATACCAATCTGGAACAATAGAAGTTGCAGCTTTGACTTTTTCAGTTTTGTATTTAACTTCTGGAGTTTCTACCAAGGGTTTCGGTTCATTATGTGAACAAGCACCTAATACACTTAAACCTAAGATAGAAACACCAACGAGTAATTGGTTTTTCATTATTTAATCTCCTTCAATTGATCAACTACTAAATCTCTAGCACCACTGTCTAGAAATACATTTTTGACGATAGGAATGATATCTGGATAAAATATAGTTAATCCTATCCCTATGGCCACACCAAGTAAAATTTTCACTTATCCACCTTTCTGATATTGACACCGCTATCTTCAAGGATTACTTTTTGTTTAGGCTCAGATTTTGACTCTTGCCATGTAATTACCTTTTTTCCTACAGAAGTAATATCTGATCCAATACCACTAATCGTGTTACCACAACCACTAAGAAAGGTTACTATAAAAGTTAAACCAAAAACAATGATATAACTTCTAATTTCTAATTCTAATGATTTCATTTTTCACAATTCTCCATAAATTTAACTTTACCAATACTGGTATTCATATATATTACCTTACACGATCTTATTGAACTTGTCAAGTCACATTTAATATTTTTTTTGCTTGTTATTGTTTCTGGAATAGTTGTTCTCATAATTTCCTTTTTAGCCCTAACTTCTGCATGAGAACAAGCATCAGTAGCACTCATATTAGGGCCAAATATATAAACACCTTTTGATGGATACCATTCATCTTTAACTTTTGCTTCTATTGATACTACACACCGTCTAAAATATTTTACATTTGGAATATTTTCTATATTTTCAGATATAAGTTTAACACTATCAATTTTACCTTGATAGGTAATAATGTCATTTGCCTTGTAATTACAAGGAGCTTCAGCTAAAGCTGTAGAAGAAGATAGTAGAAAAAAAATAAAGTAAGGTTTAAATCTTTGCATTTCTCAGAGCATCAGCAACAATTTCAGAAATAGGAATTAACTCTTTTTCACCATCTTTTATTTCAGTTCTAACTAATCCATCACGTTCTAACATATCTAAAGTATATGAAACCATATCATCTGCTAATTCTCTCGTAGCATTCTTTTTGCCTAAAAAAATACCAGCATAGAAAAACCCTGCTAAAGAACCAACGGCAATTATTGTGTGAGTTAAAATATCCATAATATTATTTATAACATAATAGGTATGTTTTGTCAAGTACCAAAATGACTTAATCCATGATGATGTTTCTCACATCTTGTAATTAACATAAAAAATAATCTGTTTATGTGTATAGTATCCCAAACGGTAACACCATATTTTTCTTGTAACCATTTATCTTGTAAATTATATGCTTCTTTTTCTAATTCACCCATACATTTTACCCTTTTATCTTCACCATCATTATATTGTAAATGATGAACTAATTCGTGAAAAATTACTGATTGATCGTGAATTTGATTTATATCAAAATTTTCATTTAAAATAACGGTCTTTTTTATATGGTCATATAATGCTATAGGCCCGTGAAACTTACCCATATCATCTACTTCCCAAAATTCTCTTGCTTCGCAGAGATCTAAATTTTGTGGGGGGATGGGATCATCATCACAACCATAAGCATATGCTTTAATATCGTGAGAACTTAAAAATAAAATGTCTGGTTGTTGTGGAATAGAATAGCCTGTAACATTACTAATCCACAACATCATGGCAAGAATTATCTCATTCATATCGTAGTATTTATAATCTAAAATTTACTTAAAAATCTTGCGATATGATGTACGAATGGTAATAGAGTCATTGCCATAAACAGATTAACTCCAGTATGTGCCATTGCAATTCTTAACGTATCACCTTTAGGCCAACCATCAGATACAAAAAAACCAGCTAACCAGATGGTGCCAGTTGTTCCAATATTTGCCCCTAATACACACGCTATTGCGGCTGGTAGGGGTACTGCTCCAGATGCCACAAGGGCAATGATTGCAGTAGTGGATAGTGAAGATGATTGCCATAACAGAGTCATGACGATACCACCTAGAAACATCCAGTAAGGATTATGAATAAAGAAGGATAAGTGATCCATATTACCCATTGACTTCATTCCACCACTAAACATTTTAAGTCCAATATAAAAAATCACTAGCCCAATTAGGGTAGTGATTACAGGGTTACCTAATTCCATTTTACTCACCTTTTTTTGTAATCTTTCAATTTTTCCCATATTATAACCTCATAAGAAAACCGTCCGTTATTTCAAACGGACGGAATGTTTATATAATAGTATTTATAATATATTTTTTTTGTTTTGTCAAGGACTTTTTAGATTTAATAAAAGCTTCACATTTCTCTCTAGGAGGCATCCACCTAATAGGATATTTTTTTATAGGTAAAATTGGTTCAATTTTTCTTATATACATAACTACATCTTAGATAATGGATTATTAAGAGCCTTCTTTATTTGGTCATCAATAGAATCTTTCAATTCTTTCATTTCACCTTTTATTCGTTTTTCTAGATTATCCATATCATTCCGTAATTGTTCTCTACGAGCATCAAATCTTTCTGAATTGTCAGTAATCATTTTACGAACTTTAGTATCATTAGTATCTATACTCTCTCTCACTAGACGAAATGCGTCCTTACCACGTTTCTCTATAGCTTCAATCTGTCCTTCCATATGATGCATCTCATCTTTTACATCTCTTTTAACTTCTTTGGTATAGTCTCTAGCCTCATCAGCTGATGCTTTTATAGTTTCCTCATAATTGTGTACTGCTTCCATTTCTACTTTTAATGCACCAAATTCTGATTGAATAACTTTAACCTCAGCATGAACTTCTTTTACCACACCATGTAATTCTTGTTCCAACACGGCAAGTTTCTTATCAAATCCAGATAAATCTGGAGCAGTATAGCTCTCTATCTTTTCTCTCATATTCATATAATCTTTATAAAATTCAAAACCTCCCCATAGACCACCAGCTAGAGTACCTAGTATTGGAAGTATTAATAGTATTTTACCACCTTTAATTTTCATTCCAGCTGCTTCTATTTCAGCCATTTCTCTCTCTCCTATTTGTATTGACTATCTACTAATGCATTATGAGCCGCATCACTACCCCCAAACATAAAATATGAGGCTCTGTTATTATCTGCTATAGTATTATCTGGTATTCTATCAGCAGAAAAAAAGTTTGGGGTATCTGGTATCATAGCTTGTGTACTGAAAAATTCTCTACTATTTCCTAAAACTTGCATAACAACCAATGTCTTTAATTGATTACCCCCTTCATACCTTCCCTTATCACCCATTTTTTTAATTATCTTTTTTGCTACTTTTTGTTTAGCTTCTTTCACTTTTTCTTTCATTTCTTTTTTAGATATTTTTTTAA
>VTLG01016338.1_pt1 | contig 36490 bp, 49 predicted proteins | sample 4694571 | NCBI WGS metagenome assembly VTLG01 (sample SAMN12604809, study PRJNA352737) | marine metagenome | biome: ENVO:00000447; feature: ENVO:00000209|ENVO:00000569|ENVO:01000036; material: ENVO:00002151; isolation source: viral sequences binned using virsorter ...
TTGACGCTATAGTAGAAGGACACAAACAAGCACACAATTAGAAAACTGTCACAAAGGGGGTTACACACCCCCTTTTTTATGCTATAATATACATATTAAAAAGGATTACAATGAAAGCATTACCTCTCTTGTTACTACCATTTCTAGTTGCTCCTGTTAGTGCAGAAAGTATTGGTGATCGTAGTAATCGTAAAGCATATGATGATGCTCCCAAAAGAACTTGGGTTGATAGATGGATTACAACAGCATCAAGTTCTACTCCTTACGAGTATAGAGAAGTAAGAAGAGAACCAGTAAGACCTTGGTGGAGAACGAGTAATAGTTATCAACCAGGATATTCTTCATCTAGTGTATGCACAAGGCAAGAGTATAGAGAAGAGTATATTCCTGGTACAGCAAACAGTCCAGGATATGTTAAGTCATGGCATGACAGTGTCGAAGTACCATGCAATCACCCAAGACCATCAAGACCAATCTACCAGAGAGAACCATCTCCTGATGGTAACGAGTGTAGTGAAGGAGCAATCCTTGGTGGTATTTTAGGTGGAGGTGCTGGAGCAGCACTATCTCAAGGTGATGGTCGTTGGTGGGCAATCCCATTGGGAATTGCTTCGGGTGCAGTGATTGGATGTGATATTGATGGAGGTTGATATATAATTCGACTTTTAATTACCAAAATACCCCGAAAAAAAATCGGGGTATTTTTTTGTCTGTAGGGTTTTTTTAGTATCCTCCGCTAGAACCTGAGGAACTACTGCTAGAACTTGAAGAAGAACTACTACTTGTATTTGTTGTGCTTGTATTTGTAGTACTTACTGCACTACTAACTCCAGCAGTTAATGATAAAGTATTTGTACCACCAACATTACCAGGTCCATCATCATAGGTAATTTCAGTTTGTCCATTTGCTACAGAACGAACTGCACTAGCAAAACTAACAGATCCTGTGTTATTTAAGAATCTGGAGGAAATATTTAATACTGTTTTTTTGTTATTTGAACTATCAAGTTCATTATGAGGTTCATATGCAACTAAGTCCTCGAATTCTTCAATCATAATATCCAGCATGTTTCTAACTGGAATTAAAATTTGTCGTTTTAATTCATTTTTAAAATATTCGTGCTCATAGTTAGTTACTTGATATATTGATGTTTCTTTATCTTTTACATCACCATTCGGTAGTACAGTTCTCCAGTCTTCAGTTACTTGAACACCTTCTTTGATAACTGGTGTACCATCATCAAGTATAACTTCATTAGTTTCCCAATGATGAATATCATCTCTTTTTTCAGAAGTATATTTTTCATCTACAAACTCCTCTAATTGACTTTGCTCTTTTGGCCAATCTTCATATACATCAATAATGTCATTAATTAAGAGGAGTGCCCAATCTAGTTTTGGATCACCAAATAATCTTTGTGCGAGTGTAGAAGGAGTTTCACCAACTCTAATTGAATATTGTTCAAAAAGAGTTGTATATTGGTCTAAATCGGGTCTTGCCCTAACCTTTCTAAAAATATTTTTAACTAGTCGGTATTTAAATGCCTCATCATCTGTGACACCTTCACCAACATATACATTAGGAAAATAAGAAAAATATCCTGACATTTTAGTATCCCTCTGTTACTTGTGATTGTGTTACAAATTGAGTTTCTGTGAATCTGCAATTTAAGGTAACTGCAGGAACTTGCATTGGTTTACCTTTAGTTACACCAAGATTATTTCTCTTCATGGCATTATATTGACCATCTGGGGTGTAATTTACGTCAATTCCAGTACACACAGATGTATGTACTTTATAATGAAGATTTGCACTTTCTGTACTAAAAGTACCCGATAAAGGATTCAAACGAACAAATTTAATGTCATATTTGTCTGGAACTTCGAAGAAACGAGCAGCTCCTGTACCTTCTAGTGTTTCATCAATCTTAGTAACTGCACTAGCACCATCACCACCATCTATACTAATACCACTTCCTGTTGATGATCCGTATATAGGTAAAGCACCTTGTTTTAGATATTTTATAATATGATTAATTTGTATAGATTCTGTTTCATTACGAGCAAAAAACTTAAATGAGAACACATGATTTCTGAACTGCATATTACTGTACAATTGCTCAGTGTAAGGGTTAAAAACCTTTCCTTTAGACAATGCCATTAATTGATTTGCATCGACACCACCTGCTAGTCCTAAAAACTGTGCAGCACCACCTGCCATCCCTGCCAATGTACTTGTCATGAATTCTGGCATTGCATCTCTAGCAGCTTTTGACAATGCATCAGCAGCACCATCAAAACTAGAAACATTTAATCCAGTAGCTGCTGCTATTCCAGCAACTCCTACATCAACTTGACGATATGTTGGTGAATATTGGGTTGAGAGATTCTGAGGCATTGCGATATATATCCGATCAGGATTATTCTCCATCGCAACTTTATTATTAGGAATATTCAACCCATAATACGCAGAACCGTTCTGATCATCATATTGTATTCTTTTTCTCTGAAACATTACATAGTCAATTGCTTCGGTAGGATTCTCTGCGTCACTACTTCCAACTTGGGGTGGGTTTAGGGGATAGCGATATATTGTCAATTTTCTACCTAAATACTACGTGACCTGTATGTATTTATGAGATATCGAGGCAAGTATCGTGTTTCCAATCCTAGGAAATACAAAGGTGATTCAAGAAACGTGGTATATCGCTCCTCATGGGAGTATAAATTTATGCAATGGTGTGATTCTCATCCTTCTGTAGAAGAATGGGCTAGTGAAGAGATTATTATACCTTATATTTCACCTGTTGATGGTAAACGACATAGATATTTTCCAGATTTTTACGTTAAAGTAGGAAAAAAGAAATATATTGCAGAAGTTAAACCATCCAAGCAAACGAAAGAACCAAAAGCTCAAAAACGACATACTAAAAGATATATAAGTGAAGTTATGACTTATGCTGTAAATCAAGCAAAGTTTAAAGCAGCGACTGAGTTTTGTAAAGATCACGGTTGGGAATTTATGTTAGTCACCGAAAAAGAACTTAAAATCTAATGGCAATACCAAATCCCGCATACGCAAGATATAATTCATTTCAGGAGTTTCTGGCTAGAACTAAGGGCAGAGATAATTCTCCTAGTTTTACCAATTTATATTCGGTGAAATTTGGTACACCACGGATGATGAGAGCACCTCTTGTTCTATTAGGACCAACACAAGCTTCAAGATTGGAAGTCAATTCACAAAATGATTTGGATTGGTTACTCGATTATTATGCTGATACTGTAAATCTTCCAAGTAAACAGGTTACTACTTCACAAACCCCTTATGTTGGATCACCATTTAAGTATGCAACAAATACAGCATATAGTCAGATTAGTATAAACTTTAGGATGCCACGTTCTCAATACTCAAGAAACTTCTTTGAGAGATGGACAACTTTGATGGCAAGTGATAGTGAGCAATATACAAGATATTATGATGATTATGTTTGCCCTAAAATGATGATTTACAAGTGGGAAAGAGGTGGTGGAGATTTAGCAGTTACTGATCCTGCAATACTTCGTTCTATAAGAGAATCTGGAACAGTAGATGCGTTAGTAGCAAGAAAGTATCAATTAACTGCTGCTTGGGAACTTCAAAATTTATATCCATATAATATTGGTTCGGTTCAGTTGAATAACCAGAATGCTCAGACAATGACTATGAGTGTTGGTTTTTATTATGAGAGATATCGTTTCTTTACTCAAGATAAGTTTGATACCAATACTATTCGATATCTTACTGTCGGTTCTAACATTGATAATAATACAGATCAATCAACTTCAAATAACCAATCAGTTCTACAGACTGTTGTTAACTCACTATTGACTGTTACTGGTATCGCCTAAATAAATGTACTGATGTGAATTTTATGGCATTACCTAAGATTAGTGTACCTAAGTACAAATTGAAACTACCCTCAGACGGTAGAACTGTGAGTTTCAGACCATTTCTTGTAAAGGAGGAGAAAATACTTCTCTTAGCTACTGAGAGTGGTGAACAAGCTACTATTGTTGAAGCAATCAAAGATATTATCAAAGATTGTACAGACATTACCGATGTAGATAAACTTGCTACATTTGACATTGAATTCGTTTTCTTACAGATTCGTACAAAATCTGTTGGTGAAAGTGTAGATGTTACTGTAGTTTGTCCTGATGATGAGGAAACTACTGTATCCATCTCGATTCCTCTAGATGAAATCAAAGTGAAGAAAACTAGAGGGCATAAGAAGGAGATTAAAATCTCTGATGAAGTTGCTATTACGATGGGATACCCCAGTCTTGAAACATTTGTTCAAATGAATTTTGGTGATGAAGCTGGTGTTGATCAGGTTTTTGATATGGCAGCAAGTTGTGTGGAATCAATTTCTGATGCTAATCAAGTTTATGATTGTTCTAACATTCCTCAAAAGGAACTGCTAGAATTTTTTGATCAACTGAATAGTAAGCAATTTATGATGATTCAAGAGTTCTTTGAGAAAATGCCTAAATTGACCCATACTGTTAAGGTTACTAATCCTAACACTAAGGTTGAAAGCGATGTTGTATTGGAGGGTTTAGCGAGTTTTTTCGAATAGCTCTTCTTCACACCAATCTGCAATCTTATTATGAGGGCAACTTTGCCATGATGCATCACCATAAATGGGATATCGCTAATATCGATAATCTGATGCCATGGGAAAAGGAGATCTACGTGAATATGTTAGTACAATTCCTCAAAGAAGAAGAACGTAGAATGAAGGAGCAACAAGCATCTGGTGGCTAAATTACAAACCTACAAATTTGTAAATCCTGGAGTTTCAAATACGAAATCTCCAACAGTTGCTGCTGCAAGAAGACAGACCTTAGCATTGAATAGACTAGGGAGCACAATATCTGGAATAGGGTCGGTTGTTAAGGATATAGAAAATATTTCAATTGCTCACGTCAAGCATGATAAGTTAAGAGCAAAATTAGACCGTCGCAGAGAAAGAAAGGCATTAGATCAGGCGGCAGAAGAAGCAATAGAAAATAAGAAGGCAGCAAAACGAAAACCCAAATTAACTAGAAAATCCTTAAAGGTTGCTAAGGGTGGTCTTAGTTGGATAGAGAAATTTTTAAGACCGATTGGACAGTTTTTTGCTGCCATACTCAAATTTGCTATTACAAAGGAATTACTTGAGTGGGTAGGAGATCCTGCTAATACTGAGAAATTATCAGAGTTTCTAAGGAAAACACACTTTGTTTTCAAAAAAATATTTGGTTGGGCAGCGGGATTTACTAACAATGTTCTAGAAGGATTTTCTTCTTTAACGGATCCTAATGGGACATTTGCAGAAAGGTTAGGTGGTATTGGAAATATAATGAAGGGTTTGATCGGGTTAAAGTACCTGATGAACCCATTTAGCATTATAACAGATATTATAGGATTAATCGATTTACTTGGTGGTGCTGGAGGTGGTGGTAAACCTAAGAAACCTAAGAATTATAATAATAGACCATCAGCCAAAAATCCATCTGGTGCTGATGCTAGTATAGATGGACCTAGGGGTAGAGTTAAAGCAAAAACTATTATTGATCAGTTTGGTGAAGCAGCAGGAAAACAATATAAGAAGATTCTTGCAGAATATGGTGATGATGCTGCTAGAGCATATGCCAACGCATTAAACAATGCTGGTGGTGATGCCACAAAAGCATTTAAGGCATGGAAGAGACTTGGGTTAAAACCAGTAGTATACAAACCGACAAAATTACAAAAAGCTGGGGATTTCTTTACAGGTCTTTTTGATTCTGGTGTTCAAAAAACCAAGGATTTTGCTGGTAGTGTTAACAAAACTCTAAGAAATTTACCTTCTTGGGCAGGAGAACAATATAACAATTTATCAAAACATGCTCAAAAGGGTTGGGATAATGTTGTTAAAGCAAGTAATGCAATTGGAGATTGGGGTGCAAAAAAATATGCTCAGGCAGGAAATGCATTTAATAATGGAATTGATGGTCTTAAATCTGGTGCTAGAAAATACCTTCAAGAAAAAGTATTAGATCCTATTAAACCAATTATTGAACCGATTGGTAAGAAAGCCAAATCAATTGGTCAGGGATTGATGGATGCTTTGATGAAAATCCCTGGCATGGATAAGGCAGCGGATGTTCTTAGAAAGAAAGGTATTGCTGGTTTCGAGGGTATTGCAAAGGCAGGTAGTAAATTAGGAAAGAGAGCAGCAGCAATTCTTCCTGTTATTGGTGGTCTTGTAAACCTTTTCTTTGCTTATCAACGTTTTTCGCAAGGTGATTCTATCGGTGGATTGATTGAAGGTACTTCTGGTATTTTGGATGTATTTGGTCTTGCTACTGCTGGTACTACTAGTGTTATATCCATGCTTATGGATGGATACATGTTCGTTCGTGACTTTGTTCCTCAATTACAACAAGGTGAAGAAGCAGTAGTCGATGCTATGGGATTAAGGGGATTTAAAGATAGTATTGATAAAGTCTTATCGAAGTTACCTGGTCTTGGTACGATTGTTGATACACTCCTGAAACCATTTAAGGACGATGATGAAGATGGGGAGAAGAAAGAGAATAAGAAGGCATGGTGGGATTTTGCGGGAGTGTTTACTGGTAAAGATAAGAAGGAAGAAGTAAAACCTTTACCAAAAGATAAACAGACTCAGGAAATAAAGAAAAATCAATGGTGGGATTTTCTTGACTTATTTCCAAACAGAAAGGAAAAACCTCAAGAGATGTTTCTTGGTGGTTTGTGGAAGGGTATCAAGAAAACCGTTGGTAAGATTGTAAGTAATCCTATAGTTCAAATTGGAGCACAATTTATTCCTGGTGCTGGTCCAATCATGGCAGGACTTAACATGGTTGCTAGTGGTAATCCTATGGGTGCATTGAGTATGATTCCTGGTGTGGGTGGAGTAGTAGGTCAAGTCCAGAACTTTATGGCTAGTCCTTGGGGTCAGGTAGCAACTAATGCTTTACAAGGAAACTGGACTGCTGCCATTACTGGTGGTATAAGTCAGTTCAATCCAAAGTGGGGAAGTATTGCTGGTGATCTTATGGGTGGCAACTACTTGGGTGCTTTAAATACGTTTAATCCTAAGTGGGGTGGTATTGCTTCTGACATTATGAGTGGTAATTATGGAGGTGCTTTAGGTGCTTTCAATCCTGAAATGGGTGCTATGGTTTCGAAGGGAATGGCAATGATAGATTCATTTAGGCAAGATCCTATGGGTTTGATTAGTCAGATTGCAGAACAACAGGGTATGGGAGGAGTCCTTAAGGCAGTTACTGGTCTATTTGGTGGTGGTGATAAGATGACTGCTATAACACAAATTGCATCCGAGATGGGTATCGATCCTAAAGTTCTTGGACATGTAAATAAGGCACATCAACAGATACTAAAAGAAGGTGGACTTTCTGCTGAATATGCTATGGAACAAGCTATGGAGTTTATTCCTATTCCCACGATTATTGAGAAGATTGTTCCTATCCCTCAAGGAGTACCAATAAATACTGGTGGTAACCTCAATGAAATAGTAATATCTACTGCAAATTCTTTACTTGAGAGAGCAAAAGCAGAGGCACAATCATAATGGCAACCATAAAAAAAAGTACAAAAATTAATTTCTACAAATTCGTACAGGTAAAGGCACCTTCTGGTGGTGATAAATCTGTAGAAGGTGCAACTGTAAACTCTCTCAATATGAATACTGTTGCTATCAATAATTTGGGTGCAACTGTAAACTCTATTGGTAAAATTGCTCAAGACTTTAAAAAGATTCAACTTGCAAGATTAGAATTTGCAAGGAAAAGTGCTAAAGAATTTGAAGCAAACTATACAAAAACACAAAAGAAAAAATCTTTCGATGGATTTAGTCCTGCTGCTTTAGTAAAAAAACCTAATTGGTTAGAAGGTCTGTTCAAGATGCTGAGTGCCCTAATCAAAGCAGCGATTGTTATACCTGCTTTGAAATGGTTAGGTGATCCTGCGAATCAGAAGAAAGTAAGAAATATGATCGAAGCTCTTACTAAGTTTATAAAGTTTATTGCTAAGGTTGCAGAGTTTGGTGTTGTCAATACTATTGAAGGATTATATACGTTACTATCGGATGAATCTAGTCCTTGGGAGAAGATAGGAGGACTTGTACAAGGATTAACTGGACTTGGAACTTTATTGTTGGGTATGCGTTGGTTAAGTAATCCAACTAGAATTATTACAGATTTTGGTAATGTACTAATTTTCCTTCATAATAATCTAATTAGAGGTAGAAGGGGATTACTAGGTAGAGCTGGAGCACTTGGATTACTAGCAGGTGCTGCTTATGGAGGATATAAACTCTACCAACACCTAAATGAAGATGGATCGGGTGGAGGACCAGATCCAAATGATGATGGAAAGTCACAGGGTGGTAAAGTCAAGAATATACCCTCATTTGCACAAGGAGGATGGATTAGTGGACCACAATCAGGATATGGAGTTTCATTGGATGGAGGGAGATCCACTTCGTTCATCGGACACGGCACTGAGTACGTTGCTAGAAAGGCAGATGGGGGAGCTTTCGTCGTTCCTTTTAATACTCCTGCAACAAAAACACAACCAAACCTAACAAGTAAGAGGTTAGGTGAAGCTAAGAGTCAGGGATTTAGTTTACCTGGTTTTGATAGAGGAGGAACTCTACCAAAACTTAAGAAACTCTCACAGAAAGGTGCATTCGATCATATATACAATCTAGCAAAACAAGCAGGAGGAGCAAAGTTCCCTGAAATTGTTGCTGCTCAGGCAATGCACGAGACAAAATTCTTGAATCCTAGGATTTCGAGTGTTTATAACGCTACAAACAGAACTAATGCTTTTGGTCAAACTGGTAATAGAGGATTTGGTACTATTCCTAGAAAGGGGGAGGATATAGGTTGGACAAAATATGATAATTTATCCAATGCAGTAAACGATAATATTAAACTTTGGCATGATGTGGGTAGTCATCCTGGAAACTATAATGCTTTTGGTAATATTTTAGATGGTATTGCTTCAGTTGCTCCAGCATATTCACCTGAAGCAGATCCTGCAAATATTAAAAAAGGATATACTACTGACAAGTATAGTAAAGGAATGGTTAGAGCATTAAAAGTTGGTGGATTTAATGCTCTTGCTTTAAAGGATAAAGATGCTCTGTCTACATCAAGAGAGGGTAAACAAAGAAAGCCTGGTAACATCTTCTCAAACCTTATGGGTGGTGTTAAGAGTTTCTTTGGATTTGGTGATAAATCAGAAAGTAATAATAAGAAGACAAAAACACAAAATAAAGTAAAGGCAGTCAAACCTGCATCACACCCTGATACAGGTTCTGGATATACTATTGCAGGAACAAGAGATCAAAGTGGTAGACCTCTGGTATTTTCACAACCAGCAGCACAACAATTTGCTGCAGCAATGAAAGATTCTGGAATCGATTTAGCATCATTTGTTGCAAGTTCTGGTAGAAGTAAAGCTAAGAACACTAAAGAAGGTGGGCATCCAGAATCACATCACTTATATGGTGAAGCAGTTGATATTAACGGTGAAGGATATCAATGGTTGAAAGCAAATGGTAAACGTTTTGGTTGGCAATATGTTTACAATCATAATCCTGACAGTGCTCACTTTAAGTATGTTGGTGCTAAAGCAGGTAGTACGCCAATATTATCAGAACCTGGTAAGGATTATGCTAGTGGTAATAGTCTTGAAGGACATATAGGTGAAGGTGATCGTGAAGGTTCTCGTGGAGACAAAAATAAAGATAATAAGCAGGATAAGGTAGCAAAGAAGAAAGGCCAAAGTATGTTGGATATGTTTGGAAAAGCATCAAGTTCCAAAGGAATGACGATTGGTGGTCAGAGAGGTGGTACTCCTGCAAGTCAATTCCAAGAAAAAAGGCAAAAGCAAAGATTGGCAAACCAGACAAAAGAAAGAAATCAAGCACGTCAGCAGGTAACTGAGAAAAGTCAAGAAATGATTAAAGAAGTCATGGCAGCAGTTGCTCAACAAAATGGGGTAAATAGTCAAGCAATCCAAGCAGCACAACAAGCAATATCAAGTATAGCAGGTGCTTCTAGTGGTGGCGGTACACCACAGATGATTTCAACTAGTGGTGGTGGATCAGTATCAACCATTGCCAATGCTTTACAATCTACCCTTAATCCTTTGAGAGGTTTACTCAGATGACAATTAGAAGAAATCAAGCGGGGGATGTTGAGGTAAAAGTTAATGTCTTTAGGGGTGGTGTAAAACTTCAAAGTGCTGAAGGTGCTGATGACATCTATGATTTTATTACAGGTATTGAAATCTATGAAAGTATTACTTCATCAACTATAGAGGCAAAAATTCTTTTTAATGATGGTTCTGGATTCATAGGTGCTATGACTGGATCCGAACAGTTTAGAATTGTAATTAAAGGAACAATTCTTGACAGAGTTTATTATGTTCGAGCATATGATATTGAGGCAAGAACAAGACTAAACACTGCAGATTCATTTATTGTTAATTGTGCTAGTGATGAATTTTTCCAGAATGAGATCACTAATGTATTTGGAAATAGTCAAGTTGTATTTGATTCTACGACATCTTCTGATATTGTAGAGCAACTTCTGAAGACAGATCAAAGGTATATAAGAACTCAAAAGAAAATTTATATTGAAGAATCTACAAATAAACAGCAGTTTATAGCAACAAATTGGAGACCATATGATTGTATCTATTGGCTTGCACAAAGGTCAACACGAAAAGCAAGAAAGGGTGGTACTCTTCAAAATGGATTTATTTTTTATGAAAATGGTTTAGGTCTTAATTTTAAGTCTATTGATAAAATTATTGACAATGTAAACAATCAAAGCGAGTCGGATACTAATTTTAATACAGGTGAGAGTAAATTGTACACCTATGTGTATTCGACAAAATCATCTGGTTCAGATGGTTCTGATCAATTTAAAATTGAGAGTATAGTATTTCCAGAAGAGAGAGACTTCCTAACTGGATTGCGTAATGGTGCTTGGGCAGGATTTAGTATGGGTTTTGATCCTGTTACCGTAACACAATCTAAGATGGGATTAAGTACAGATATGTCAGTGGATGCTTACCGTTATGGTATCTCTGCTATGTGGCCAAAGATGTCACATTTAAATGAGGGTAAATCAGTCAATCCATTAACACAATTAGATCCAACAATTCAAAGTATTGTTGATTACCCAAGACGTACAAGATATACTGCACTATCAAATCAAATTTTTGATCCAAAATATAAAAACAATCCTCAAAAAAATTATGAAGAATTGGTAGAACTTCAGGCATACCAATGGATGAGGATTGAGTCTTTAAAGAATATTAAGTTATTTCTTAAAATTCCTGGTAATCTTGATTTGTATGCAGGAAATGGAATTAATGTAGTTTTACCTGCAACCTATAAAAGGAATCAAACCACGGATGTAGATAGAAAATATAGTGGAAGATATGTCATTGGTGGGTTGACACATAAGATTGTTGGTGATAATATGACATCTGAGGTACTGTTATTGAAGGATTCGATACCAAGAAATCCTTAATAATACTCATAAATACTATTGTATAAGGAGGTACTAAATGCAAAGTATCGAACAACATATTGAAAAAGATCAAAAGATCCTTGGAGATCCAACTACTAATCCACAAATGCGTCGCCATATTGAAGGTGAACTACATGACTTGGAAGAGTATGTTTCTCATCATGCAGCAGAGATTGCAGCAGGAGATCATCACGATCCCAACACAATAGAACTATGGTGCGACCAGCATCCAGACGAACCAGAGTGCTTGGTATATGACGATTGATGACAAACTTTTTATCATGGTTACTTGGAACTTGGTCTAACAGTCGTCAAGCACAATCATCTCCCAGTCTATACAAATCTGTATATGTTAAATGGGAGCAAAATGATGAGTATATAAATTCGATTCATTGGGATAGGAGAACATCTCATGATCCGTATTTAAAAACTTATAAGAAATTAGTAGAGGTGTCGGATAAAGAAGTTATTTTGGAACATTGGGGTGGAACCTATAGTGGGTTGCAACGCAATGAAGATTGTGATATGGTATTAAAATTTGATGGTACAGCATGGATGGGTCAGTTTGATACTGATACTATTCATGCTGAACTTGGTGTGTATAGCAATAAACTTTTTATGAGAGATAGATTCTTGGACTCTAAAGGTAGGATTGTTTGGGGTGCAGATGAAATATATAAGTACTTAAGAGTTGAATAGATTATGAAAATACACCATCCATTCAAAGTTTCATTACTACATTATAGTGTACCTAATTGGTCTTCTTATAAACCTATTTTAATGGAGAATTTACCTCCATATGAAAGAGATGGTGATACTGTATCAACAGATTATGTTGATAAATCAAAATCAAAATATTTTGATCTCTTTGATGAATTTATAGAACCAGTTCTAATACAATTCAGACGAGATGTTGGTCATGCTGCATACATTAGAAATGTATGGACGCAGAGAGCAAGGAAAGGAGATCATCATTGTCCTCATAATCATGGATCAAATGGTTGGGCAGCAGTATTATATGCTGATTATAATCCTGACATACATTCTGCTACAACTTTTATAAGTCCCTTTACAGAGTTTTCTTCAGGGGATCATATGGATTTTACTCCTGATGTAAAAGAGGGAGATATTGTTTTCTTTCCTTCTCAACTTTTACACTATGCAAATCCAAACACTAGCGATAAAGAAAGAGTTATACTATCATTCAATATGATGGGTATAAATGAAATTGGTATCTTTGAGATGAAATAATGGATTCAGGAAAGTATATAAAACCATGGGTTCGACTGTCAATGACAGTTGCCAATTATATAAGAGAGGAATTGAAAAGTTTTCCTGATGTTACACATATGGAAAACAAATATCCTATTGTGGAAAATGATAATGTATTCATTATAAATGAAATGCATCAGAGTAATAAACTTAGAAAGATGCATTTGGAGACTGGATACACGGAAAATATTTCTGTAATGCATTGTGTATTATACCCTATTCCTGATTATCCCATACCTATTTTCGGTGCTGATATTGTAGAAACTCCTAATGCAGTTACCGCAGCAATTGTCGATATATCACCTGTGTTTGGAACTCAAAAATATGTTGATGTATACAGAGATATATCATACAAGTATAAGTTTAAAGAGAATAGAGTATTACCTTTATGGACTGATGATGTTTTCTCACAAGGATGTAAGTTCATGCGTATCAAAACAGAGGAAGAAAGAGAGATGTATATGAATCTAATTAAAGAATCTATGCAACTCTATAAAGGTATAGTAGAAAATTCTGAGTTTGATATGCAATGGATCAATACTATGAAGAGGATTGATGATCAGATTTATTATTGTAAACAACAGAGAAAGAATAAAAAGACTAAAGCAGTTTTAAGTCAATGGTTCGATCCCCAATGGGCAGAAGATTACATCAACGAAATTCTCTTTGATACAAACGTAATAAATAAATCGTAAGGATAAAAGTATACGATGCCATCAATTGAAGGAATTACTAATGAACCTGCCGTAAACTTTATTGGTAAAGACGGATTTTTCTGGTGGGTTGGTGAAGTAGAAGATAACGAAGACCCTATGGAATTGGGTAGGGTTAGAGTTCGTGTTCTTGGATATTATACCAATGTAAGAGGTGGGACGACAGCAGATCTTCCTACTGATAGTCTTCCATGGGCAACAGTATTACAGCATACATGCCAACCAGGAAATGATGGTCAGGGTGAAAGTTCTGGTCAACTGCAACCTGGTGCTATTGTTATGGGATTCTTTATGGATGGAGAGTCTGCTCAAATGCCAATAGTTATTGGTGTTATGAGAGTTAAGAAATCTGATGAATCAAAGGAGGTAAGGCAATTTGCTTTTACTGGTGAGAACATGGAACCTGGCGTTGGTGTCAATGCGGTGACAAAACACCCCATGGATCCCAACTCAAGTGTTTACGCAAAAGATGGTAAGAGAGTAAAAACAGATAATACTGTAGATCTTCCTAATCAAAAAGGTCAGAATGGTTCTGGTCAAGTTTCTGGTAAGGGTTCTCCTAATAATGTAGGAACTGTGATGAATGGTAGTGGTGGTAATCCCGTCAAACCAAGAAATTCAAACAAACCTAATCCTGCTGCTAATGGTGTTGGTGGTCCTTGGAAAACGTTAGAGTATAAGTTATCATATCTTGTAGAAGATCTTGCAGATCATGCTGGTTCTTTGATTCGTGCAGAGGATGGTGAGTTCTTAGATGTAGTTACTGGTAAGTTAGTTAGTGCAAAACAACTTACTGTAAAACTTCAAAATTTCTTGAGTAGTGTATTCGCTCAAGTAGTTGCTGCAATGCGTCAAGCACTTGCTAATCTTGCTGAACAATTAGAGTTGGTTAATCTTCTTGGTGGTGCAACTGGTGTGCCATTTGTTGTGTTTACAGCAATTCAAGCAGCAGTTAAAGCAATTCTTTCATCTCTTTGTAACATTGATAGTAAGATACTTGGTTTTATCTCAGATCCCATAGGAAGTATTATGGGTGTTCTTGAAGGTTTTCTTGATGGGGTGATTGATAAAGCAACCATGGTTATGCAGGGTGTTCAGGCAGCAATCGATGGTGTTATTTGTCAGGTTCAAAACCTTCTTGATTCCGTTTTAGGTATCGTTGATACAGTATCAACAATCGTAGATGGTATTGGTAAAGCAAAAGAAATTATTGAGGCATGGAAAGCAGGTAGTGAAATTTTTGAAGCGGGAACTGACCTTCTTAAAAAAGGTATCACCAGTATTACTGGATTGATTCAACTGTTCATTAAGTTTGCTGGTAGTAATTGTGATCGTAAACCTGATGGTGGTAAGGATACGGTAGGTTGGTATCCTTTATTTGGTGTTACTCATTGTACTCCTGAAGAACTTGCAGAAATTAATGCAATTAGAGGAGGTAGCAGAGGAACTTGTGGTGGTAATGCAGGATCTGGTGGTTTATTTGATAATATTTTCAATGAAGCAGATCCATATTTAACTGCTGCTAAAACTTTCTTAGATGGTTCCTATGAACTGTTTGTTGGAACTCCTGGTCGTCAGGCAAGTGTGAATAAAAAAGCAAGTGGAACAACAGAAACATCTATATGCTGTAATCAGAACGAATATGCAAAGTATATTGCTGCTAAAGCAATTCGTGAACAAAATCCAGACATAGATGATGAAGAACTTCAAAGACAAGTAGATGCTTCCGTAAAGGCAGCAAACAGTGGTAAGGGTGATACTGGTTCTTTAGTTGCTGACCATACATCATATGCTGGTAATTTTACATCAGAAACTCATGGTGATAAATGTCAGCAAATTGATAATGATTATGTTCTAAACGTCGATGGTGATTATTTCTTAAAGATTACTGGTGATTGTCATATTGAAGTTGGTGGTGGTTTCTTCTTTGATGCTGAAGGTGCCCCTAAAGTTGTAGATAAAAAAGGTAATAAGAAGAACGAAAAGGTTCAAAAGCATACACTCAAATTTGGATCTGATGTTGATATTAATACTGTTGGTGCTAAGTTCGAAGTTCAAGGTGCAGAATTTAATGTAGGATCTGTTTCTAGTAAGTTTACTAGCAGTGTTTTTGAATCTAGTGGTGGTCAGTTAGCACTCTCTGGAGGAGAAGTTATTATTAGTGGAGATAACTCTATTGATATTATTACACCTTCATTAGTTGAAATGATTAACTCACCACCTTCTCCTATTCCTAAGGCAATTACAGGTATTCGTAGAATGGTCGGTGGTTCTGTTGAAACAATTATGGTTCCTGGTATGTCTGCTGATTCTATTCCCAGATATATTGTTGGTAACCCTGTAGGACCAATTTCAATGACATGTGGTGCAACAGGATATAACTGTAATGTTGTGACTGGATTGTATAACGTCAATGTTATGGCAGGTGCAATTACTATGGACGCAAAAATGGCTGCCTCTCTTACCTGTGGTTTGGGTCTACTTCTTGAGGCAAAAGGAGTAGTCACTATCCTTGGTAAAACAGTCTTTATCAACTGACCCTTGACAGGGCATCCCTTGACTGCTATACTAGATACTATAGTATGGAGTCACACGTGGAATCTAAACTAGCACACGTTTTTGTCAACTTCTCAAAACGAACAATCAAAATCGTTGATGATGAAGGGTACGATAAAATCGTAAATTGGAAATGGGATAACGAAGGTTCTGAAGGTTTCTCTGAAACTGTAAAGGATATCGAAGATATTCTTGATCCTGATATGATCACTTATTGCTATGCTGTAACATGATTGGACCTATTGGAATTACACAAGAACAAGCAGAAGAACATTTTGACTTTATTATGGATCTAACAGAAACACAACGTGTCTGTTGGAAAATTACTCGTGAGGATGGTAAATCTGCTATGATGGTTCCTGTAAATGAAATTCCCCATGTACCAGAGGAATTGCAGACTCAGGTAGAAGAATTTCAAAAACAATTTTTAGAGGCAAATAATGCTGCAAGTGGATCCAACAATCTTGATTAAACGGCAAGTATTTGATAACTTTCTTCCTCAAGATACCTTTGAGTTGATTGCAAGAATTGCAATGACTCCTAATGATGATAGGCAAGTTTTGTATCAACTTCAATCAACTGTTGCTGAAATAGATGATATAGAAGAAGGGATGCCACATTGGAATTGGATGGGTATATCAATGATCTACTCAGAAGATTGCGTGACGCATCCATTTTTTACTGAGATGAGAGAGTTAGTTTTACCTGTAATTAAACAGAAGGTATATGATTATAGATCATTAGTTAGGATAAAAGCAAATTTTTATCCATGGACTCATGAACTTAAACATCATCGATGGCATACTGATCTTAACTTTGGTAATGTTGCTGCAGTTTTATCATTAAATACGTGTGATGGTTATACTGAATTTGAGTATGATACGCCATATCTCAAACAAAGACGTATACAATCCGTTGCTAATAGATTAGTTGTCTTTGATGGTCAAAATTCACATAGATCTTCAACAACTACTACCAATTATGGTAGATATAACATCAATTTTAATTTCTTATGATTTTAGTATTCATTATAGTAGGATTATTATTCTTTGTTATGGGGTATGGTATTTACCTCACCTTCGGTCCTGGAAAAAACGATTTACGTGACCCTATTGACGAACATGCTAAAATGCATGAACTAGGCATTGCACATGGTCATGGTGGAGATACCAAAGCATATGCAATGTCTGGTAAACTTGAACATAAACATGAAGACCAATGATTACTAAAGAAAAACAAAGAAACCAAGTGAAATCTAAATTTTATTACATTTTTTGGGGTGTAGCAACAGCATCTGTACTATTTGGTCAACTATATGTTGGTTCTGGATATAGAAGTTTTGCTAGATCCTTAAATAGAATCTTCGATACTATTGAAGTACAAGTTGGTGGTAGTCCCTATGAGAGGTTTTATTAATGAGAACACAAAACAAAGAAAACTATTACTATTTCTTTTGGATAGTTGCAATGGTTGCTTTTATAGTACCACAAGTATTCACCGCAATAGCATATAATAAACTTGCTAACATACTCACACAACCTGTTAAAGTTGTGATTGAAAAGATGCCACCATATCAAGTGGAGTATATTAAATGAATTATGTTGGACTAGAAGTTGTTTTTTGGACAACTCTTACAATCTACATCTTAATGAAGTTAGGTGCATTTAAAAAATGAGAATAACACAAAAGATAATTGATGAAATTCAATTAGCAATGACTCATACCAAAATGAATGGTGAAACCAACTGGAAAGATGGTGATGAGATAGATGTATGTCTTGGTGGTACATTTGCTGGTGATAAATTTATTAGTATAATTAATAGAACACGCTCCAACACTACTAAAAAATGAGGTTTAAAGCACTCGTACACGTCAGACTTAGAGGATCTGTATCTGATGCTGCTGGTAATGCAGTCATGAAAAATACACACATGGTTGCTCCTAGACTTAAACCTCATCTATTGAGGATAGGTAAAGCAATAGACTTCTGGTTTGATGCAGATACTGAAGAGATAGCAAGAGAAGAGATGGATCTTCTTTCTGATAGAATGCTTTCTAATACAGTTATAGAAGATTGGGAATATAAACTAGAAGAAACAGAAGAGACTGGCATAGGTAATATATCTAATGATAATGCTGGTACATCAAAACATCATTTATTTGACGCATGAGAATCGAAACTAGAGAAGCAATGGAAATGTTGTTTTCTGCTAAGTGGAACTTGCCAAAAGCAGCAAAACACTGTAAACTAACTCATAAGGAGATGAAGATTACCTTTAGTGAGTATTGTGCTTTGCATGAACCATCTTACAACAAATTTGAAACTGAACTTCAATTAACGTTCTTATGAACATTATTACTGAAAACAAAGAGTTTCCTTATGTTTTGATTGATGATTTTTATGATCAATCAGAGTTGGATGAGATTTGGCAAGAGTTAGATTATATGTGCAATCCTAGAAGGATGGCAAGAGCAGCAGTTGAGAATGGTGCAGCATGGGATAGAGATGAAGATGGTAATAAACAGAAATTAAAAACTAATTGGACTATGTGGTTGGATAATTTTTTTGGTCCAAATAGACATCAATCTAATATTCTTGAAGTAAATAGAAAATTAACTAATAACGTACATATATTCGAGAATCATCCTCATTGGGCAATTAATGATGTTAATGCTTATAAAGCAGATTTTACTCAAATTGCATACTATGAGAATAGTGATGAATATTTAGAACATAGAGATTCTTCAAGACTAACTTGTCTTACTTGGTTTTTTAGAGAACCAAAAAAATTTACTGGTGGTACTTTGTACTTTCCTTTGTGGGATATTGAAATTGAATGTAAAAATAATAGAGTTATGTGTTTTCCATCAATGATTCCTCATGGAGTAACTAAAGTTTGTATGGAAGAAGAGGATATGGGTAAAAAACTTGGAAGATTTGTTATGACACAATTTTTGATGCTTGACATACAGGGTATAGTTCCTATATAATACACGAGTACAGGGCAAGACGATGCACCTCAAAAGTCACGAAACACCAAGAAAAAGAGGTCGCAACGATAAATCGAGAAAAAGTCCTGTTGCGATTAGACAAGCAAAAGCAAGACTCCAAGCACTTAAACGCAAATTAGGGGGAGTACAAAAGATCTCTAGGTAGAAAGAGTGCCCCCTTAGTATTTTTTTATTATTATGAGCATTGGTCTTACAAAATTAAATCATCCAACATTAGGTGATGTTGTTTTTCATCGATGGAGTGGACATGTTTCTACAGAGAAACAAGATCTTATTGAACATCATTTGTCTAAACAAGAATTTAATTGGGGTTTTGCTAAATCTACGATTGATGATGGAACTAATCCAAATGAGTTTCAAAAATATGATGATATATCTATTCTTGGACACCGTTTAATTGTAGATAATAAAGTTGTTTCTGATTATTTTGGTGCATTGATTGAAAATATTGGGGTTGAAGATCTTATTAATAGACATCATTTATCTGGAGAAATTCTTCGTGCCCAAGTTAATTTGTTTATTAAACGTGATAGGATTGTAAATCCATGTCCTCATATTGATATTCGACAGGTTCCTCATTTTGCTATGTTATATTATGTCAATGATGCTGATGGAGATACAGTTTTTTATGATAGATCTGAACACAATAGTAATGAAGAACTTGGTGATATGACGGAGTGGAGAAGAGAATCACCAAAGAGAGGAGATATTTTATTTTTTGATGGTAGAATTTATCACAGTCCATCGTGTCCTGTTGAATCTACTCATAGAATTAGTGTTAATTTTGATATGTTGAAATGAATAATTCTTTATCTTTTGATGCTTTCACAGTACCATTAGCACAAATACATGTTGATGAGGATACTAGTGAATTAAAATCTTGTAATGTATACAAGAAAAGTAATTTGCAAAATATGGAAGAGGGTAATCAGGAATGTACTGATATTAGAACCTATAGAATTTTAGAACAATATCCAACAACAAAAAATATATTAACTCAATATGTTAATACTATATTGGGAGAAGCACTAGGTTATGATTCGAAGTTTATTATTACTACTTCGTGGATAACTTTAATGACTAAAAATACAAAATCTCAAAACCATATACATAAAAATTCTTTTTGGAGTGGTGTATATTATTTTGATGATACTTATGGTGATAAAGCAGGAAGTCTTTCACTTCGAAATCCAATACATCAATTATCAAGTTTTTCACCTAATTGTAAAGAACTTACTTCAGTAACTGCTACAGAAATATACATTAAACCAAAATCAAATATGTTAGTAATGTTTCCTAGTTATGTTTATCATGAAGTAGCACTCCATGAAGAAGATAATGATAGACATTCATTAGCATTTAATGTAATGCCAATAGGTCAATATGGAACTGGAGATTCTAGATATGATACAAGTTGGGGTACGTTAAAATGATATTTTGGATTGGTTTCGCTCTCATGTTCTTTAATGAGGGTTTTGTTATGATGAGGCATGTATCCCCTTGGTTTGCACGACAACGTGATAAGTTTATTGATAAGTATAGTGCTAATGTATGGTATAGATTCCATGGTACATTAGATTATACATGGATAGGACTCGTAACTATTGGATTGATAGTTAATCCAAATAGGATACTACATATTGCAGCGTTAGCAACCTTCTGGTTTCTAAGTTTTGTCATATTTTATTTACCGAGATGGATAAAACGATAACTTGACGCTTCTAAGAAACCATGGTACACTATACTTAAATCCCCTTTCAAGATGATCAATGTCAAAGACAACGAAGACGGTTCGTTCACGGTCGAGTGGGACGAAAACGACGAAGACGAAAGTTTCTTCAACGACTGGACGAAAGAAGACTTCACGAGGTTCTTCCGTCTCTGTGCAGAACGTGAAAACGCAGAAAAACTTAGAGAAGAATCTCAAGAGTCTAGCATCAACGAAGGTTAGAAAGACAAGGATTGATAAGAAACCAGTATTCACTAAAGTTAAGTCTGGTGATCTATGGGAGTTGGGTAATGGTAATGGTAATATAAAGAATACAATGCCTTGGTATCTACATCCAGTTATTAAGGATACATTTAATAGGTCATGGTTTAGAGATTATGATGATGTATGTAAACAAATTGCACGATTAAAACTAAGACCAGAACAATACACACTAACAAAATATGATGGGTGAAGGATTTCCTGACAAGAGAGTTTATTACACTCCAACAAGATTACCACGACCTCTTTTAGAGTCAATGAAAGAGTATTGTGATCATTTAGAATATAGTGCTGGTGAAGTCTATAGTAGTGATCAGCAAGATGAAGCAGATGTACGTTTGGATACTAGAAGATCTGATGTTGGTTGGATCAACTGGGATGAATGGATTCCTGGTATTATGCACAGTATGTTGGTTTCTGCGAATCAATGTTATTTTCAATTTGATCTAAGACATTTCAAAGATAAAATACAATCGACTGTTTATAGAGGAGGAGAGAAAAGGGATTTTTATGGTTGGCATGTTGATGGTGGTAGAACACATGAAATTGAAGGAATAGAAATGGAAAGAAAGTTATCTATTTCATTACTTCTTAGTGAACCTGATGAATATGAAGGTGGTGAATTACAATTTAGTTACTATCATAAGAATCATGGTACAGTTAAACCACCTGCAGGAACTGGAATAATTTTTCCTGCTTGGTTACCTCATAGAGTTAAACCTGTTAAATCTGGTATTAGACGATCTCTCGTTGGATGGATGGATGGTCCTCTCTTTAAATAACTACATATTATAACAAGTTCTACAATAATTATGAAACGTAACGCCTCAAGAGAACATCAAGAATTTAATAAAGTTGTTTCGGATTATTTTGATCGTCAAGAGCAAAATCCAGATGTGGATGAAGATGTTAATGTACCTGTTGGGAAGGATGGTGAACCATTATCCCCTAGAGGTAGAGAGTTAAAACAGATATTAGAAGAGGAAAGACTTTGCAAAAAGAATGATGAATTTAGATCAAAAAGTAGACTCCAAGATAATCTTTCATGGATTCTTGATATTCAAGATGATGAGGAGGATGCAGAAGAGGCATATAATATACTCCTAGAAATTGTTCAAAATGTTTCAACATATCATAATCAAGCAGGAAAGAAGGCAGAGAGACTTTTGAAGATTTTAAAAGACCCAACATCAATGAATAAGTCGGTTGAATAATACCTTATAAATAAACTTGTAGCCAATAGTGTAATTATTCGTGGGAACAAGAAAAATATCTCAGTTGGATGTTATTTCGGATGCTAATCTCTCAGGAGAAGGTATTCTTCCTGTTGTAGTGTCTGATCCTTTGATTCCCAACAGGAAAGTTAAAATCAATCAACTTCATAAAGGTGTTGCTCAAGGTACAAAAGCAGCACCTGGTTTATGCTTCGATTTAGACCGAAATACTGGTATATATCAATCTGCATATGATGAGTTGGGTCTTGGTTTTGGTAATAGTGGTTTTTATATGACTACTATTTCAAATACAGAGAGTTATAAATCTCTGTATATTACCGCAGTACATGATACTGCAACTAACGCTGATATTGTTCTTTCACCTAAAGGAACTGGTGCTGTAAAGGTTACAGGTAACTTTGTTATTTCTGACCAAACTTTTACTCTTGAGGATGCTCAAGGACCGAAAGCAAGGTTTGAAGTGAGTAATGTTGGTACTGGTACTAATACCAGAATTATGACATTACCTGCTATTACTTCTGGTAATGGTACAACTTTAGTTGGTGATGACACACAACAAACACTAAGGAACAAGACTCTTCTTATTGATGAGGATTCTCTTGTTATTACTGATGGTGCTGAAGAGGCAGTATTCCAGATTAACTGGGCAGAAACCTCTGGTACTAGGAGGTCTTACTTCTTACCCGATGCAGGTACAGTAACAACAACTCTTGAACCAACTGCAACGTCATCGACTTTACTTGATACAAAGGCAGAGCAAACTGTCCTTAACAAAACTTTTGTAGATCTATCACTTGTTGCTGACTCTGAACTTGGTACTAATACTGCTACCTTTAATACAGATTCACTTACAGCAAATAGAATAATTAGTGTACCTAACACTAACATCACGTTAGTTGGTACAGATGCAACTCAAATTCTTCAAAACAAAACTATGGAAGTCCTGATTCTTCAGGACGGAGGAGATAATAGTAAAAAGATTACTTTTTCTATTACCAATCAAAACGCATCATCAAACCAAACCTTTGAGTTCCCTCAGACTGACAATCTAAATAATGGTGGAAGCAATAATGTTTTCGTATCTGAAGCAGCAACTCAAACTTTATTGGGTAAAACTTTAGTTAACCCTTCTATTAAGAATACTCTTGAGAGTACTAATAGTATTAATATTAACGCAGATAACATTACTGCGAATAGAACTATCAGATTTCCAGACGCTGATGCAACTCTACTTTCTACGACAAACGTAAATGTTGATGACATTACATTTGGTTCTGGTATCGGTGCTGCAACTCTAATTGGCAGAACCAGACAACAACAGTTTTTCTACGCAGGATTCTAATTTATAACAATGGCAAATCAAGGACTTCTAGCACAACTCAAACCATCTGCTAACACTGATACTGTGTTGTACAGAGCACCTATTGATAAGAGTGCTAGTACGGTTTTGACTATTGCAAACGACGGAACAGGTTCCGCTTATGATGTTGCACTTAAAGATTGCGATCAAAAATTAACTCTCGATGCAGCAACATACAAACTACACAAAGGAGATCTCATTTCCACGTATTTCATTACATTGAATACGAACCTTACTAACAATACTAATATTGAAGTTGGTGATGCAATTACCACTACAGATGCAGAAAAGACTTTTAAGTTTGAATCATTTTATATTCCCCCTCTCACTACAAAGTATGTGAAGGCATTTGCTATTAGAGAGATTCCATTAGAATCTGTAACTGGAACATGGGTTGTGGGAGATACCATGACTAAAGGAACTGCTCCAAACACTGCTACAGCAACAGTCTATGGAATTAATATAGATACAATCTATGTTGGACCTACAACTCTTGCTGGAACTGGTGCTGAATTTGCTGCTGGTGATAGTGTAACTGGAACAGGCGGCGGTGCTGGAACTATATCTGCTTCTCCTGCTATTACTACTGCTCAAGAAGAATTCTGTTTCTCTGATACTTCTGGTGGCACATATAATATGCACGTTGGTACAGATCAACTTGAATTACAAGATGATCGTACATATAAATTTGATGTTTCTGATGCATCGATGAGTGGTAGAGATTTTAAATTATCTACAACTATCAACGGTGAATTTGGTCCTGACGGTGATTTTACTCAGACTGCTGATAATGGTACAGAATATACTACTGGTAAAACTACGAGTGGTACAGCAGGTTCTGGTGGTGCATATGTTCAATATGAGTTTGGTACTTCCGTAACTCCAGACCCTCTATACTTCTATGATGGTGGAACTGGTACAGCAACAAATTCTGGTTATGGTGGTTCTGATCGTTCTATTGAAATGGCAGATGAGTACACATATACTGGAATGTATATCTATGATAAAGTTGGAACTCTTGTAAACAGTACAGATGGTTTCTTAGTTGATGGTGTAACTTATACAATCACAGGACAAACTGCTGGTGCTTATGGATATGTTAAGGACTATACTGGTTCAGTATTGAAGTTTGTAAAAGGACTTAATTCTGCTGGTTTTTCTGGTTCGGATACATTTAGGGATGTCCCTAAGTTGAATACAGCACTCAGAACAGTAGCAACTATTAATACTGTAACTACTGATGAAGCAGCAGTTGAAGTTTCTCAGTATCTTGTTGATGGTGATGCTACTGGTAACAATGAAGTAGATAAAGTTACTTCATTAGTTGTTGGACCTGGTGAAACACTTGTTGTAAAATCAACAACAGCAAATAATATATTCAGTTTAGTTGGGTTTGAGGATTCTTCAGATTCAATTACTACTAGGATATTTGGACAATCATAAATAATCAAAAGGCAGTATAAGTAATGGCACTCACCAGGCTAAAGAATATTATTACGTCCAGAACTGGACGTATCATATATGTCAACCCAGATGACTTCGATGCTTCTGATGCTATTGACAATAGAGGAAACTCAGCACTGCGACCTTTTAAGACTATTCAAAGAGCATTTCTAGAAGTAGCAAGATTTTCATATAGAGTTGGATTAAGTAATGACGAGTTTGATGCTTTCAGTATCATGCTCTATCCTGCTGAGTATGTTGTAGATAATAGACCTGGTGAAGTTTTATATACTAATGTTCCCCCTATTGATTCAAACTCAAACTTAGACATTACATCATCAAATAATGTTTTGTATAAGTATAATTCTGTTGAAGGTGGTATCATCGTTCCCAGAGGTTGTTCCCTCGTTGGTACTGATCTAAGACGTACAAAAATTATTCCTAAGTATGTTCCTTATCCAACAACTCTTGGTAATGAGATTCTAAGTGAATCTGATGTTCCTGGACGTTGTGCAATATTTAAAGTAACTGGTGGTACATACTTCTGGCAGTTCTCTTTCTTTGATGGTGCAGAAGAGGGTGTATATTATAGACCTGGTAGTACTAACACTCTTGCTCCTAAGTTCTCTCATCATAGACTAACATGTTTTGAGTTTGCTGATGGTTTAAATCCACTATCAACTCTTATTTCACAAGGAACTGTTCCTAATGAAGATTACACAGCAGTTGCAAACATTCAAGAAAGAACTGACCTAGAGATATATTATCAGAAAATATCTAAAGCATTTGCAACAATTCCTGATACATCTGGTGATCCTACTGCTGACCAAATTCAGGCAAGGGTTGAGGAAAACAGAATTGTTGGTCCAATTAGTGATGAATATAGGGTACTACAGATAACTCGTAATGGTAATACTGCAACAGCAGTTACTGTTGATGAATTTGATAACCCAAGAGATCATGGATTCTCTGTTGGTGTAAACATTAATATATCTGGTGTTAGTGGATCTACTGGTCCTTCATCTGAAGCAGACACAGGACTTTATAATGGTTCTTTCACAGTTACATCTGCATCTAATAACGTATTTACATATCAGATGACAGCAGAACCTTCAGGTAATGCCGTTGGTTCAAACATAACTGTTAAGACTGAGATTGATACAGTCGACTCTGCATCACCTTATGCTTTCAACCTATCACTAAGAAGTGTATGGGGTATGAATGGAATGAACGCAAACGGTTCTAAGGCGACTGGTTTCAAATCAATGGTTGTGGCACAGTTTACTGGACTGTCACTACAGAAAGATGATAGAGCATTTGTAAGATATAATAATTCAACTGGTAACTATGATACAGCAGTTTCTGGAGATGGTGCTCACTTAGATGGATTTGCTGAGTATCGTAAAGGATGGGGTCATAGGCACATTGTTGCAACTAATGACGCATTTATTCAGGCAGTTTCTGTGTTCGCTGTTGGATATTCTGCACACTTCACTGCTGAAGATGGTGCTGATATGTCAATTACTAACAGTAACAGTAACTTTGGTAATACTGCACTAAGATCTGCTGGATTTAAAGCAAAAGCATTCTCGAAAGATAAAGCGGGAGAATTAACTCACGTTATTCCACCTAAAGCACTTAATGTAATTTCAACAACTGCAACAGGTACTAATGCAACAAACCTTATCACTCTTGCTGATGATGGATCTGTTAATGGTATTATTGAAGGTTTAACTGTTTCTGGTACTGGTATTGGTGACGATGCAACTGTTGTTTCTTTTAATACAAATACTAGAGTTATAACTTTATCTGTTAATAATACTGATACTGTTAGTGGTAATGTTATATTTGGTGAGGAGACAGGTGTTAACTGGGTCAACATTGACATTCAAAGAACTAGAGTTGTAAATGCTGCACTTGCTGGTCAAGGTCAAACACCAGGAACTAGATTGTATCTCTATGGTTATACTGTAGAGGCATCACCACCAACAACAAGAGTACAGGGTTATACAGTTGGTGCTAGACAAGATGGTACAGGTGCAAGTGCAATTCCTGATAAATTAAACTGTCTGTTAGTTTCTAGTGGACAATCTGAAGCAACTGTAAAGACTGCAAGTATTTCTCCTTATGGACCTTCTGTTTCTGGTCTAAAGGCAGGTGTCGTTGGTTCACCTTTACAGTATGATGCAAACACATATACTGTTGGTGGTACTCCAAATGTTGTTGGTGGTTGGTATCTTTCTGTAGATTCAACTGCTAATGGAATTTACACAGATATTACAGCAAACAGTCAATATGATAACGTAAACTTTACTCCTACTACATTCCTCAGAAGGATTGCTGATGGTAGAGACCTTCAGGATAGAACATTCCGTGTTCGTATGAAGATCGATAAGGATAAAACTAATCCGCTTCCTCGTGATCCGTTGTCTGGTTATGTAATGCAACCATTGAATAGTGATACAACCAATTATTCATTATCTAAATGCTATTACATCTATGACATTGAAGTAGTTCAAGAATTTGAGAGAGGTGTTTCTGATGGACTCTACTATATTACCTTGCTTTGTGCATCTATTACACCTTCAACTTCTAATTTTAACGACAGAAAATTCAGTCAAAACGTCAACGAAGTCTATCCTACGTTTGACAGAGACAACCCTGTTGCTGACCCTGTTGCTGCGGTATCCGTTGCTGACAACCAAACTATCGGTCTTGTAAATGCAACTGATGGTGCTACACCTACACCAGCATTAGATCCTCAAAGATCTATTACTAAGGAAGCAGTTGAGTTCTTACTAGCAGATACAGGTTGGACACAACCAGGTACAACTCCTGCATGGGATTCTGTTAACGATGAACTTTCTGATGTTGAATTAACTGCTCGTGCTGGTGATGAGGAAGAAAGAAAGATTAATATTAGAGAGAATAATGATGGTACTGTTGCTCCTATTCCTGTTGAGTTTAGACGACACTCAATTCTAAGATCAGGTAACCATACGTTTGAGTATCTTGGATTTGGTCCAGGTAACTACTCAACTGCGTTCCCTCAAACTCAGGTTGAGACACTATCTGCAAACCAAGTTAAGTTCTCTCAGTCTATTAAAGAAGAAGCGGGTGTTGCTTTCTACTCTGGTCTTAACTCTAATGGTGACCTATTCATTGGTAACCAAGTTATTAACCCAGTTACAGGTCAGATAACAAACGAAGATATTGCACAGTTGAATGTTATTGGTGAAGAGAACACTACGATTGAGACATTCTCTGAGTTGGTACTAACAGATAAACTAACCGTAATTGGTGGTGCATCTAACCAGTTAGAATCTATATTTGCTGGTCCTGTTACATTCCAAGGTTTAGTTACTTCTCAAGCAAATATACAAACTAAGAAGTTTACTTACTTTAACCAAGATGGTACGGTTCTAAAGCAGACTTTGCTTGCTCCTGAACTTGCTACTGGACAACCAAACTTTGCTAACATTGTTGGATATGATACACCAGGCGAGGGTGATCTTGTTTATAACTCTAACTGGACTCCAGGTAAATCTCTTGGTTGGATATACAGCGATAACTATTGGCATGAGTTTGGTCTAACCAATACTGGTGATATTAATATTTCAGATGAAGATACTGGGGCAAGAATAGGTATTGGTGTTGCTCCTCATGCTAGTTACAAAGTCGCAGTAACTGGTGACGTTAAGATCGATGGTGATCTTGTTGTTGTTGGAAGAGGTACAGTTGCATCTGACAAGTATATTACAAGAACTTATGCTGGTGATGGATCATCACTTACATTTGCAATTACCACATATAATCCTGGTCCAAATGGTGGTATTCTACACACTGCAAGTTCTGTTCTTGTATTCTTAAATGGTGTTGCTCAAGTTGGTGGTACTGCTGGTGCTGCTGGAGTGGCATTTAGTGTAGATACTCAAGGTGCTAATATTGTATTTGCGAGTGGCAATGCACCACAATCAACAGACGTAATTCACATTGTTGAATTTCCTATCTAAATAGAAGAGGGGGATTAGGTAAAAGCATATGGCAACCACAAGAATTAGCGATAATCAAATCGCAACTACAACCCAAGCAATAATTGATACACTCTCATTCTTAGATGGTGAAAGTGTACTCAGACTTCCTTCGGGTACTGTAGCACAAAGACCTGGAACTCCTGCTCTTGGTACTGTAAGGTACAACTCAGAGTTAGATACTGCTGAAATTTATGTTGCTGATAATGGTGATGGAATCAATGGTTGGATTCCTGTTGGTGGTGGCGGTGGTCCAAACTTAGGTGGAGATAGTGTTATTAGATGTCATCCCAATGAAATAGTTGAGGATGCTGTTATTGGTGCTACTTCTGGTGTTGAGTATATGAGAGGATTTACTGTTGGACCTGTAACTGTAGCAAATGGCATATCAGTTACGGTTGAAACTGGTGCTGTTTGGAAAGTTATTTAAGGAGGAATTATGGCAGGTACATTCGAATGCGAAACCGTTAACGTAACCAATCTAGTTCCGACTAGCATGACTATGGGTAAGTTGATAGTTGATATGAAAACAACTGCAACTTTACCAGGAAGTCCTGCAACAGGACAAATGGTATATAATACTGACTTAGCAAGACCTCAGATTTGGACTGGAAGTGCATGGAAGACCTTAGGGTTGAGACTCACTTTTCCTATGTGGACTAATTCAACTAAACCTTCTACTGCTGGTCTACCTAATGGGTATGCTGGATGGAATAGTGAAGAAGGAACCCTTCAAATTTGGAGAACTGATACTTCTGAGTGGCAACCTGACACTTAATCTGTATGAGTTACCCTAATTTTATAAATAAAAACAAGAACAACGAAGAATAGTTATGTCATCGATTACAGTAGGAACTCTTACTTCAACCACTGTGAATGTGAGTGGAAATATACAAATGACAAACGGCATGGTATTGCCGTCATTTACCACTGGCACAAGACCTGGATCTCCTACGGCAGGTCAGATGATATTTAACACAACATTGGATGATGTTGAAGTATGGGATGGTAGTACATGGAAACCATTTTTAGGTCAAGGATTAAGAAACTGGACAAACTCTACTAGACCTGCATCTCCTGTTAATGGTGACGTTGGATGGAATACTGAAGAAGAAATTGCTGAAATATGGGTTGCTACTGAGGCAGAGTGGATTCCAGTTGGATCTAGTGCTGGTGCAGATCCTGGTGAAGTTCTATTTGTTACTGTTGGACAACATAGTTGGCAAGTACCTGATGGTGTTGAAGCAGTATCTGTTGTTGCTATCGGTGGCGGTGGCGGTGGATCAGGTGACCATGATGGTGGCGGTGGAACAGGTGGAGGATTAGGTTGGCGTAATAATATCACAGTCACACCAGGAACTTCCATAACAGTTCGTGTTGGACAAGGTGGATCAGGAGGTAATGAAGGTACTAACGGTACTAATGGTGGTGAATCATGGTTCCAAAGTACTGGTCAAGTTCGAGGTGGTGGTGGTACTGGTGGACGTGGTAACTATAGTGGAGAAAACCTACCTGGCGGAAACTATACTGGTCAAGGTGGTGGACGAGGTGGAGATAATAACTACGGTTCTACTTGGAGAAATGGTGGAACTGGTGCAGGTGGGTATACTGGACGTGGTGGTGAGGCAGCAATTCCTTATAACAACCCTGGTCAACCTGGAACTGGCGGTGGCGGCGGTGCTGGTGCTGGTGGAAACAACTACTGGATGGCAGGTGGTGGAGGAACTGGTGTCTACGGTCAAGGTCCAAATGGATCTGGTGGACCTTTCGGTGCCAACCCTGCAAGACCTGGAAATGGTGGATCTGGTGGACAACCTGGATATAACCAACCTGCTCCTAGAGGTGGAACTCGTGGTATGGGTGGTTGGTATGGTGGTGCTGGAGGTGGTACATATTATGGTAACAACCAAGGTGGTTGGGGTGGTAACGGTGCTGTTAGGGTTATCTGGGGTAATGACTCTACTCCTAGACAGTTCCCTAGCACGAATACATCACAGGGTACTTCAATAACAGTACAGCAAGTTTAATGTGACAATCGAAATAAGTGTCACAAGGGGGTTTACATACCCCCTTTTTTATGGCATAATGGCGAAGTATTCAATGTAGGATCATGCCTCAATTTACACTCATCTGTACGGATGAGGATCAAACAATCTCAACTAAAGAGTTTGAAGCAACTATTCTTGATGAAGTTGTGGAAAAGACAGAAGACTTCCTTAGAGGTGTTGGTTATGTCTTTGAAGGACTAAACACAGAAGTTGATCCAGTCAAAGGGATCAATAAACTACATGAAGACTATATCACCACCTACAGAAATGTAGACTGATATATAACTGTAAGTAGTTTATCGTAACTTCAAACTCACTATAATGGGCAAGACTTTTAGGCGTGGCGGTAGTGAACAGGGGTACTATTCTCCTGGAAAATCTCTCCGAGATAAGCGACAAAAAGGACGCACAAGTCATTCAACTTGGGCAAATGAACATAACAATGACAACAACCAATCCAATAGAAAAAGTGGTAAAATTAACCGATCCAAAGGAGATAGTGGATGGTAGTGAAATTTCCATGACATCTCCAGATAGTTCTGAAACTGAACTCAGGTTTATTCTTGATAAAGAGAAGTATAATAGTGCTTTAACTCTCTTTGCTGAATCAGTTATGAAACCTGACCACGCACTTCGCCAATGTGCCCACAATCAAAAGTGCTATCACGAATTAATGTATATTCGTGAATATATACTCGAACACCTCAATCAGTTGAGAGAGTAATGACCATTGGCATCCACTCAGCAATCCTTATTAAGGATCAAAAAATGATATTAAAAGATGCTTTACTTTTGTATGTCTCTGACTTGCAAAAGAAACATTTTGGTGCTAAAATGATTGACAAAGATGACTATCTTTCTAAAATGAGTGAAGTTGAAGAGATTGTTAGGATATTACATCTTAATGATCTATACAAATATCAATGATATGTTATTGGATGTATTACCACCAGGTGTTTTTGCTAAATTGAATAACGAGGATTTAAAACCTCTTTATGATCTAGCAGAACAAATTGAATCTAGTTTTAAACAAACTAACATTGCACCAGGATTTAAATCTATGAACAATAGACTTGCTGGTAATATTACTAGGCAAGTTGAATTGGATGAAGATTATCGTTTGGTAATTGATAAGATTTTAGATCCTGTATTGAAGAAACATATTGAACATTTTGATTACTTTAAAAAGCAAAGTACACTTGATGGTGCTGCTCCTCTTGCTTTAACACAAGCATGGATGGTTCTTCAAGAAAAATATGAATTCAATCCAGTTCATTCTCATTCAGGTGTCTTTAGTTTTGTTATTTGGTTGAAGATACCCTATAACGCAGAAGATGAACTGAAACATCCAATTTCTGTTCAATCAAATACAGCATGTGCAGGACAATTTTCTTATTTTACATTAGATAACTTCTTTGCTGGTAATCTCGCAACACATTTCATAGAAACTGGTAAAAAACTTGAAGGATCTGCATTTCTATTTCCATCAAGAATGAATCATTGTGTATATCCATTTTATACCTCTGATGACTATCGAATCTCTATAGCAGGTAACTATAGATTCAGGGTGTGACAGTTGAAGAACCTGCACACATCTCCACTCATTACCTAAAACCTACACTATAATCATGTTTAACAAAGACATTCGCCTATTGAACAAAGTCATTCGCTTAGGAGAAAGCGGCAAAGTCCAGTATACGGACGAAGAACTGATTAAGTTAAAGAAAAAACGTAATCAGTTGCGTGATTGGAAACAATCTGCTAAAATTTCACAATCCAACGGTTTCGGACATTATGAAAAAACTGACAGTTGAATATGATGAGCAGTTTGATAACTGCCAAGAGCAAGAAGATGATTGGGTCTCTTCAGTCATAGGAACTGAATCAGATGCAATTTATGATGTTCTTGCTGAATTGAATGACTAACAACAATCGTTACAAAGTTTCTTGGCATAGTGAACCAATTATTAATGGTTTCTATACACAACAAGAAGTTATAGTCTACGGTCTTGACTCTGCACAACACGTTATTGAAAACGTAGTTCCACAGGGTCAAGGGTGGGACGTAACACCCTATTCTAATTAAATACAATGACAACAACTAATGAACCCAACGTAGTACAAGACTACAAAGAACTCAATTTACAATTTGGTGTAGACTTTACTGCACATGAAATCAATGAAAACCTCTTATTTAATTCAGAGTTGTTGAAGCGTTGTCGTAATGAATGTAGGCATAAAATTGATGCTCAGGTTCTTGCCTATGGTGGCAAGATGGTTACGAATGTATTAGAACTAATTGACATTCGTACAGTACATCCAGCAGGTAAAGAGATAACAAATAATAAAACTGGTACAGTATTACCTAAAGGATTTCAGATTCGTGTTGATACTAACATCGATATTGCACACAAGAATGATATTCTTGAGGATATTTGGAATAATGATTGGTTACCTTCTGCACCTCAAATGGTGTTCTTTCGTTTACCTGTAGAATATCAATATGTTGGTGAAGATGGTGTTCTAGTAGTCTGGGGTATTATTGATGGGGCACACCGTTATGATGCTGCGGATGATGCTAACCAAACAAGTGTTATTGGTTGGTTGGTTAATATGGAAATTGATAAGATTCGTAAGTTTGCTAATGCTGAACTAAACAGAGTTAAGTATGGTGCAAAGGCGAGAAGTGATAATGATATTGCTGCTTCAGTTTGTATTTCATACAAAGATGAAACCTCTGATCTTTATGCAAAGATTAAAGTGGCACAACGAGGAGAAGTTAATCAGATTCTACTTGATGAGATATTAACTTATCATGTTCATGGAAGAACTGCTGGTGCTATTCTTCGTATTGTTATGCACGATCCTGAAGTAGTTGTTGATCGTAAAGAGTATGACTCTAAACGTATGACTAACTATATTGCAGAGCATAAGATTACTTGGGTTAAGACCAAAGATCTTAGTGATGAAACATGGAACAGGAAACTTGAGGATAGTATTGTACGCTCAAAACCTTATTGTGATTATGTTACTGATAAAGGTGTACGAGTTATTGAAGTACAAGCATCAGGTTCTAATCATATAATTGTTGCATATCAAATATGTAAGATGTTAGAAATTAGTAATGATCCTATTACTGTTGTCTATGCAACTTCTATTAAAGATAAGTTAAAGCAAAGTAATGCTCTTGAAAAGCGTGTAGCATTTAGACGCAAAGTGATTGAAGTTATTAAGGTTATGGGTTTAGGATACAAACAAATGTTTGAGGATCTAACAGCAGTTAATCCTAATTGGTTATGTTTCCCTGAACTTGCTGACGAATTTAAGAACGGTCTAATCAACATTACAGTGTGACAATCGAACAACCTACACAGCATCCTACACAAGGGTGCTGTTTTGGTTTATATTATGAGTAATTAAACGAAGCACAATGTTTGAATCAATCTTCTCTACTGGTACATTACGCAATTACATTGACTCTAACGTACAAGATCCTTGGGAGGATACTGAGTTCAAGGGTTATGTTTATATGTCACCAAAGCAGAAAGGTGAATTTGGAGAGAGATTTATATCATACTACATGCTAATTGCTGACCATGCTGTAAAACGTGCAGAGACATCAACTGCTGGTCACGATAGAATAATTGATGGTATAAAGACAGAGATTAAATTTTCACTTGCCACTCGTAACAAGAAGGGTGGGGTGAATAAAGATAAGTTCATCATCAATCACGTTTCTGTAGGTAAGGACTGGGAGAGACTTATTTTCTGTGGGATCAATCCTGACGAGAAAGATGCTCGTATTGTATTCATCACTAAAGAAGACTTTGAAGCACACCTCAAGAGTGATAACTGTTTATTCAATGTTCAACAAGGTGGCAAATCTATTGGTAATGATGATTACATTTGCACAAAAGTTGCAGATCTGCTAGAATGTGACTTCGTGCAGGATATTTCTAAATGGTGAATTTATGACTCTATTAGCATCAAATAATAATATATCAAATCTGATGCTCGGTGATTGTTTGGAGTTACTACCAACGATTGAAGAGAATTCAGTTGATATGGTATTATGTGATTTACCTTATGGTACAACTGCATGTAAGTGGGATAGTATTATACCACTTGATGAATTGTGGAAACAATATAATCGAATATGTAAACAAGATGCTGCAATGGTGTTTACTGCTGCTCAACCATTTACAACGGTGTTGGCATCATCCAATATCAAGAACTTTAAGTATGAGTGGATATGGGAGAAACCGCAAGGAACTAATCCTATGAACGCCAAAGTCATGCCACTAAAGTCACATGAGAATATATTGGTATTCTATAGAAAGAAACCAACATATAATCCTCAAATGTGGTATTCAACTCCTTATAGTGGATTTAAATCTGATACTGCAAAGATAGGTGAAGTCTATGGTGAAGCACAGTCTAAACATAGAGATAATCCTGAAGGGTCACGCTACCCTAAGACTATATTGAAATATAAGCAAGAGAAGGGACTACACCCTACACAGAAACCAGTAGGATTAATGGAGTATTTGATTAAGACATACACCAATAAAGGTGAAACTGTTCTTGATAATACTATGGGGAGTGGTACAACTGGTCTTGCTTGTGCTAATCTTGATAGAAATTTTATAGGGATAGAGAGTGATGAGAAATACTTTAAGATAGCAGAAGATCGTATTGGATCTTTAAGTAATCCACTTACTGAGTTATTCTAATGATTGTTACTACTCATAAAGTTTGTAGAAAGTGTGGTATAGAAAAACCTATAGATTGCTTTAGTAGAAGAGGTGAAGGTACAGTAAAGAGAAGAATTAATATTGATTGTAAGGAATGTATCAGTAAAGAATCCAAGATTGTTAGAAAGTTGAGAAAGTCTGCACCACCAGTTCCAAAAGTATGTCGCTGTTGCCGTAAAGCACCTGATCCTAATTCGTTTAGAAATAAATTACAATTAGATCACGATCACACTACAGGTAAATTCCGTGGATGGATATGTGATAATTGTAATGTATCACTTTCTAGGGCAGGAGATACTATTGAAGGTGTTAAGAACTTACTTACATACTTAGAGGAAACAAAATGAGAGATACTATTTTATTTGGTGACTGTAGACAGACTCTTAAAGAGTTTGATGAAAAGGCGAGGATGTGTGTAACATCACCACCTTACTACGGTCTAAGAGACTATGGAGGAGAGAATGACCAA
>VTLG01000696.1_pt1 | contig 36478 bp, 38 predicted proteins | sample 4694571 | NCBI WGS metagenome assembly VTLG01 (sample SAMN12604809, study PRJNA352737) | marine metagenome | biome: ENVO:00000447; feature: ENVO:00000209|ENVO:00000569|ENVO:01000036; material: ENVO:00002151; isolation source: viral sequences binned using virsorter ...
CGAAGCACTTGAACCAGAAGATCCATCTGAACCTGTTGAACCTGAAGAACCTGAGCTACTAGAGGAACCTGATGAACCTGCTGAAGCACTTGTACCATATGAACCTGTTGAACCTGATGAACCAGATGAACCTGAAGATGCGCTTGAACCTGAAGATCCATCTGAACCTGATGATCCTGATGATCCTGAAGAGCCTGAAGAGCCTGAAGATGCTGATGAACCCGCAGATCCAGCCGAACTTGATGAAGATGATGAACCACTTGAACCTGCTGATGCACTTGTACCATGTGACCCCGCGGAACCTGAAGAACCAGAAGTACCTGATGAGCCACTTTCTATTTGTAAACAAAATAAATAATCATAACCATCATTTAATGTAAATCCTGTACCTGTTCCATTTAATATTATTAACCTTGTCCATGCATTACCTGGTCCTTGTCCTGCTGATATTGTACCAACTTGGTATTTATATGTTTGTGAACTTACTGATGAATTTGAAATAGTTATATATTGTCCTACTTGTAATAATGATAAAAAGTCAACCCATTTTGGATTTGCAGTTTCTATATATATATTTGTTATTGCATTTATATTTGTAACTCCACTTGTTCCTAACATTGAAACTTCTTGATCATATGCAATAGGATCATTTAAGTCTAATGTTGCTCTTACACAACCATTATTATCACCATGGGAACCTGAAGAACCCGATGAAGCTGAAGTACCTGAAGAACCTGAAGAACCTGAAGAACCTACTGATCCTGTTGAACCTGAAGATCCTGATGAGGAGCTTGAACCTGATGAACCCGATGAACCTGATGAACCACTTGAACCTGATGAAGCGCTTGAACCTGAAGAACCTGATGAACCCACAGAGCCATTTGAACCTGATGAACCAGATGAACCTGTTGAACCAGCAGTACCAGCAATACCTGCAGTACCACCACTACCTGATAAACCTGCTGTGGAAGCTGTTGCTGCTATATACCCAAATGTACCACCATCTGGGTTAAATGTTACTATATATTCTATATCTTGGACAGGTAAATCAGTTACTGTGAAACTACTACCTGATAATGAAAATCCATATTCAGCGTCACTTGAAGTTATACCTAAAGTACCTGTAATTTGCGCTGATTCATCTGTTAATAAATTGTCCGTCCAAGATCCTGAATATGGAAAACCTGGTGTTTCTGCTACCTCTATTAAAACCCCATTAGCAACAGATGTCATGTTTGTAACACCTGAGCCCGTGAAATATATCATGGTTGCAGATTGTTGTATTAAAGTCGCACCTGCTGAAAAGTCACCTTGATACCAGTAATAAGTATTACCATTTAATCCTGATAAATTTGATAAGTCTATACTGTGAGAACAGCTACTACTTACAAAGAAAAAGTCTATTGTGTTTCCCGTTAAGGAACTAGAATAATAGAGGGATTGCCAATTGTTATCTACCTCTAACCAGGTTAATTCAGAACCCTTATCTAATCGTAATATTAAGCCAGGTACGCATTGTTCAGCCATTTTATGTTCTTCAGGTTTTTCGGTTTTTTATAAATATACATCAAATCATTTTTATTCCATTGAAACAGGATTATTATCAGATTCAATTTGTGGAGGTGGACCTAGATTAAATTCTAAATTTGCATTTCGAATAGCTGGTATGTCCCTAATATCTTCAACCATCTCCGTTTTAAATATAATTTGAGTACTATTATTAAATTTCTTAACAGATGCTAGTTGTTTTTGGGTTACATCGGGTACAATATAACCTCTTAATTTTAACTTAAAAGTACTTTTAACTACTCTTTCAGCACCTGCTGGTAATTCTACAACATTTGTTATTGAGTCAATCCTTGCTCTAAATTTAAATCTTTCAGGATCACCCCAATATGAATCAGAAGCATAATTCATTGCTTCTACTATTTTATTCATTTGTTCTACATAATAAGTAGAAATTATAAAATCATACTCCACAGTTACATAATCAGGTACTACTACTGCATAATATGTTTTTACTGGTGTTCTATTATTTAATATGTTAAATTTGTCATATTCATTTGTTCTGTTATATGATTTTTGAAAAATTTGCACATTATGTGGATCATTTGCATCTAACTTATTTGTTAAACTTCTATCATTAGTAATAGACGATCGTTTAAAAGTTATAAGAGGCATCATTATTTTTCCTTTTCTGTCTTGCAAATAACCTTTCTTTTGAACTTGGACCCATCTTTCTGGTGAGCCATAATATAATGGAACTTTTTGTACCACTCCATTTTGTATTACTTCAGGTTTTATTACATTATTAATATAATAAAATATTGCTTCATCTACCTCTTTTAATCCTAAACTAAATATTTTTGTATTATCCTTCCTAAAAGATTGTTGATTACCCCTATCTTTTATATCTGATTGGAAATTGGCATTATTTGGGTTACCTCTTTCTTGATCATAAGCAGTTTGCAATGAAACACTAATTTGTCTTTGTGTTTTTGGTTGTGGTGTTTTTCCTCTTTGTGTTTTCATTAAAATAATCTTTCTTGTGTTATTCCTAATTTATCTGCTGGTACGTAATGTGTGCTACAAATTATTGATGTGTTCCATCCATAGTCTTCTAATCCTTCTCCATTTAATGGGTTAGGATCATTAGGATAATCAGGATTTTTACCTACATAATATTGATTAGCATTTACATTATCTACTTCATAATAACCTTTTTCATATAAAATTATATCTCCTACTTCAGGAACCAAATCAGCTCCATAACCTTCCCAATCTTGATTGAAATCTTTTGCTTTACCCAGTAAATCATCTCTTAAAAATTTAAATACTATATCCCATTTAAAACCAGTACCAAAATCATCAATAGGATGTTCTTCATTTTGTCTTTCTATTAAACAATTAAGTAAAACAGGACCCATGTAATATTTCTCATCAGCAGCTTCCCCATATAAATTTACTTTAGTTTCTTCAATCTTGAACTTATAGAAAGCACATTGTTGGGTGATTATATCACCCATCAATTCTCTATTTAAATGTCTAAAAAGACTTATATCTCTCTGTGTTCCGTATAAAGCCATATTATCCTATATAAATTGGGTAAGGTACTGCATTTAATTCTTTCATTCTATGGTCTGTTTCTAAAGATCTTCTTTCTAATAATTTTTCCCTTGAGGTTTGATCTAAATATTCTCTTAATCTTGTTATTAATGCTGTTTTATCTGTTGCAGCTGATGATAGTAAGTCACTTTGATTTAAAGTTACATCAGCCCCAGGTATAGGAACTGTTGCATATTTACCCCTAATATATCCTAATATTTCTTTTGATAAAGCTAAAGTATATTCAAATATCCAACTTCTACCTACCGAATTTATTTGCCTATAAGTTGGATTTGTATAAGGAACATTTGATACATTAGTAATTTTAGAAGTTGCTTTAATATCCATACTAGCTGCTTCTCTTTCTGTTTTAAGAATATAATTTATCCATAATTTTCCAGCATTAGGAGCTGGTCCTGTTGGAACTGGAAATACTTTAAGTATATTATTTATTAATTGGAATGAAAAGTTTGATTGTCTTACAGTATCATTTAATTCTATTGCTTGTAATTTAGCTAAATCAAAATTAATTGGCATCAACATAAAATTGATAGCAGGAGAATAATTACCCCAACCAAATGAGTCCATCATATTCATCATACCTGTTCCCGTTCCTGCATATGGGTCAAAATATTTTACTATTGCTGGTGGAGGTTCGAAAAATATTGTTTTAACTTCAAGATCACCACTAGTTATACCTTGATCTGTTGCCCAAGTATCTAAATTATAAGTTTGTTGACTACCAGTTAATGCTAATGACCCTGAATGCCATGTGACATTACCTCCTGTTCCTGCTTCTTCGCCATATTGTTCTGATAATCTAACAATAACCCCCATATTAGGAGTTATTAAAGCATGGTTTAATTCTGATCCTGTTGTTGCTCCTTCTAATGATAAGTAATCTTGTCTTACTTTAAAACCATATACTTCATTACCATAAGTGGTTACAGCTTCTTCAAAAGCAGCATAAAAACTTAAATTTTGAAGTTCAACTTCTACTAAAGGATACCCTAATCTTCGAGCACAAAATGTTGATACTTTATCTGCATCTTGTGAAAATTGTTGGTCATTATCATAAAACCCAAAAGGTGTATCTCCTGGGAAGAATGATGAAGAGCCGGGCCATGTTCTTATATTTGCCATATTATTTTTATTTTTTATTTATTATCCTCCTGATACCATAAGTTGTCGTGCTGCACCTGGTTCTAAAGATTCTGCTACAAATAATCTACCTAATACACCAGGATCTCCTACTGGTAAATCTGTAAAATCTATTTCATCACCATTTACTTTTAAATGACCATTTAAATCTAATGATCCTTTTTTTAGTCCTACTGGAAGTGTTGTAATATCTCCTTTAACTTCAAGCTGTTCTGATGGAGTAAGTGAATTTATACCAACATATCCTGTGCTCCCGTCAACAGATATAGAAGTCATAGTTGAATTTTTCAATTTGATATCATAAGCAGCATCAGTATCCCCAAGTGTAATAGTATCTGTTCCTCCTTGTTCATCATATCGCGCAAATCTTTGCCCTCCTGCAACAAAATCAAATTGGTCAGCCTGTAAATCTATATATGTGTTAGTATCACCATTACGTGAAATATGATCAATTGATGCTGTTTCAGCAGTTAATAATGTTGTTGCAAAAATAGTACTTCCACTTATAGTACCACTTACATCTAAAGTACCACCTTGATCTAATTCCATTAATGTAGTATTGTAATCTTTCCAAGTATATTTTAAACCTGTACTATTATTTCCAGGATAGTCTAACCAAAAGGTCATATTTTCTTCTGCTGTTAGGTTAGCATCTACTCCTGTTGTTCCAAAAGAAGCTAATCCTAATTCACTAATTGTGAATAATGTCTTACCTGTTATTTCATTTGATACTTTAAAGAAATCCTCACCTCCTGCTTCTTTATGGAATCTAAGATCTAATCCTTTATTTGAGATTATCTTTCCACTTGTACCATCAAATAATATATCTCCTGATGCTGATATATTTGTAGCGTCTATATCTGTTACTGCTATATTTGGGGTTCCTGTTAATCCTGTACTAACACCTACTACATTACCTACTACATTACCTGTATGTAGGCCTATTGTATCCCCTGTCAATTGGTTAGCTATTATATCCCCACTTGAACTTATTGCAGATGCTGTTATATTAGTAGTAGCTTCTATATTTCCTACTACATATAATTTTGATGTTTTATCATTAACTTGTGATCCAATTCCAACATTTCCTGTTCCACCATCTACAACTATATTATATGGATCGGTATATGATTTTACAAATAAATCTGTATTACCTGTTCCATCACTAAAATCAAGATAAGCATGAGAAGCATTTGCAGAAATTATAAAGTTATCATTAGTATTAGGAACATCATTAAGTATTAATTTTGGCCAATCACTATGAATATGTATATCACCACTTGCGCTTACATTTTCTCCTAATATATCTCCACTTGAGCTTACATGAATAAAAGAACCAGTACCATCTACATTTATTGAACCTGATGATTCAATTGATCCTGTATTATTAAAAGGTCCTATATTTAAAAGTGTTCCTGAACCCGATACTGTTAATGAGCCTGTTACTAATAAAGATCCTGTAAAATTACCAGATCCTGAAAATTCTCCACTCCAAATGGGTCCTCTAGGGCCTGCTTGTACTACTTCTATTACATTTACTGCGTTTGTTGTTTTTACTTCTGCCATGATTTTAACATATTGCTATATTCGTTATTTCTTTTGATAATCTTATTGTTCCTTGTAATAACCTTTCTACATATCTATCTGCTGTTATTATTATGTCATCTTCTATTAATTTAAATACTAAATCAGTTGTACCTGCTCCAGTTGTTATTGCATTAAGAGTAGCAGCTGTTACTGTTAAAGTATCTCCACATTTATAACCTGTTCCTGCTGTTGCTACTGTTACATTTGATAAAGTAGCTGAGCCATTAGTTCCTGTGAATGTTAAGTTTAAAGTTGCATTTTCACCACTACCATCCGTTGTAGTTGAAAAAGCTGCGCCCGCCGAGTATGCATGTTGATCTGTAGGATTCGTTGTTATAGACGTATATAATGCGTTAGAAGTACCAACTAAAGGTCCTGCTATACTACCACTTGCTATTTCAACATCATAATAACCATTCGTAAAAGTTAATGCCTCTGTGTCAGCTGCTGTTAATAATAATCGTACAGAACCACTAACTGGATCTCCTTGATCATCTGCACTTCCTGATGTAGGTTCTATAGAACAACTTACTGTTGCATATAATGTTCCTGATTTAGTATTAGTGGAACGAATTTGCATACTTGCTGTGTATTGTGATAAATCTACAGGTTTACTATCACTTGATACTATATTTAAATATTGATCCCATGTAGATCCTTGTTCTATTGTAAAGCTATATATACCGGCTGCCATACTTTTTTGTTATAAATATAAGGAAATTATCAGAGATTAATGATAACCATTCAATAATTCTAACAAATTATCTATTGCATCATGTCTATGGCTATCTTCTAATACGGTTTTATAAACATATTCCGAATTTACTAATTTAGCCATATCATGATATGCTGAATAATTTTTGTCTTTTAGGTCTATTTGATATGAATCCCCACAGAATAACATTTTTGAATCTTTACCTAATCTCCCAACAGCCATTGCTAATTGTGAACGGGTTAAATTTTGAAATTCATCTACTATTACTATAGAATTATCAAAAGTTCTACCTCTAAAATGTGCTAATGATACTAATTCAATTTGTTCATTAGATTCCATTTTTTGTAATATATTAGGTTTATTGTAAATTTTTCTCATATTACTTCTAATGGGAACTAACCAAGGTTCCATTTTTTCCCTTTCTGAACCTGGTAGGAATCCATTATCTTCTGTTGAAATAGTAGGTCTTGTTATAATTATTTTATTGAATTCTCTTTTAAAGAATTGATCTAATGCAACTTGCACTGCTAATAGTGTTTTACCACTTCCAGCTTTTCCTACAATAAAATTAAAAGGGTGTTTTAAAATTTCAGTTTTTGCTCTTTTTTGTTCTGGTGAGAGTGAAAGTGAAAATCTTACTGATCCTTTAGGTGGTGATTTTTCCATATTAGATTTTGTCATTATTTAAGAAATTTATTTTAATTAATTTGTCTAAACCTGCATTTACGTGCATTTCGTTTTCTAACAACAATTCAAAATTAAATCTCTCATCTAATGGTAGAACTAAATCTACTTGTGAACCCCATCGTATAAGAGAAAATCTTGAATTTTGTTCCATCATCTCATATTGATGGTTTACAAAAGGGGCTATTACATTTACATCTTCATCGGCTATTTGTATTAAATAATAAGTATAATTTATACTCGGACAATAAATTTTATTCCACATTCTTTGATTATAATGTAAATAACCCATACTATTTGGGTTTATAGCCATTTCTAAAATATCTTTTTCAACAGCTAACATAGGTTTATTTACAGATTCAATAGGATCTAGAGGTTTAAAATTTAATACCCCTGAGTATGGTATTCTATTTATATGAACATCATAAAATGTCATAAAAATGCCTATAACTAAAGAAGGTTTATTATAATTTTTATCACCTATTACTTCGGGTAATGTATAATTCCTTCCTTTTATTTCAACAATAGGATCTTTTACATCTTCTATTATTTTTTGATATAAAATTACTCCATCTGCTGGTGAGTAAAAATGTTGATAGTCTATATAATTTGGTCGCATAGGGTCCCTAAAAAAGAATGTATTTGATAAATCACCAACAGGTAATTTACATAATTCTTCAACTTCCGTGTCTAACCAATCTTCTAATTTTTGTGCCATTATAATAAACTTCTTTCGTAATCAACATAATTCAAATGCATAATCATACAAGATAACATAGCACCTGATTTCATAAACTCTGATATATTAAATATAATAGGTTCTAAACCTTCATTATAACATATTTTTTCTAAGGTAGTAATTTTATGTTTTTCACCATCATACATTTCATCATTTATTGATAATTCAGAAATATTTGAGGCACATAAAATCATGTTTCCTACACGTACTGAATTGCAAATTCCACTATATACATCTTCTGAGTTTACTTCTACTATTTGTGTGTATTTTTCAATTTCTTTTATTTCTTCATCAAGATGAAATTCAGGACATACTAATGTTTTTTCTTTTGTTAATGGGAAAATATTACAATCTAAATGATACAGATATTCATCCACCATTTCTAGTTTAATAATATTCATATTAAATTCTTGTTCCATCCAATCAAAAGCTTCTTTTTCTGATCTAATACCATATCCCCCTACATAAACATTGCTATGTAGATATTTTAGATCAGCTTCTCCTTCAAATTTATAAGGACAATCATGGGTATTATAATTCATTAATTCAAAAAATGGTTTTCCTACTAATTCTTCACCTTGTCTAGGGGGTGATGTAAAATTAGACATAATAATATTATTACTATCTTTTATATGGGGGAGATAAATTCCCATATTAGCAACATATACTAAATCTTGAAATTTATTACCATGACTTGGTAAATTACATACAAATCCTGCACCTGATACAAAATTGTATAAATCCATAAACTGTTTATAAGCTTTGCCTCTATTTATTTCTAATTCTTCAGAGGACATTTCTTGCATCCATATATTATTAGGATTTTCTGTTGAAAATGAAAATGGGAAGTTCATAACAAAGCTTGGAAACGGCAACTGAGATGGTGTCTCTTTCATAATTTTATTTTTTAATTACGATTATACATATATTAACTATTAGTTAGTTAACCAAACTTAGGAAAAAAAAAGCCCCGCTAATGCGGGGCTCTTAATAATTAAAATACTAAATAATTAATATTATAGAGTATTTAAACCACTTACAAAGACTCTACCATAGAATTCTGGTCTTACGACTTTCTTAGCATATCTAGTCAAGAGACCTTTTCTTGGTGTAAAGGTATCTGGTTCGTATACTAATGGAGTCATGATTAATGGAATATATGGAGCAAAAACTGCACCTGCTTCCAAGAATTGACCACCTCTGTATCCCATTAACACTACATTTTCTTTCATGTATGGGTTTTTATATACAGTGTATCTATTGTTAATAGCTCCTGCTTTCTGAACACCAAATGCATAAGTAGCTTTTGTTACATCACCATCTGAATTACTAGCAAATCCTGGAATTGATTCTAAGACTGTAGCAACAGTTGGAGAACATACTAAGAAATTAGCACCTCCTCTAAGTGTTTTCTGGTGAATAATATTACTTAATTTTTGGAATTTAGTTCCTAAAGTTTGGAACCATTGGCCTTGAGAATTGTAAAATCCTAATGTACCATTTACTACACCTGATGCGTCAATGGCTACATTATTATTTGCGTCCCAATATTCATCGCCAGCCGCTGCTGTTTCAATTAACATATCTAGAATTTCTAGGTCAATTTCAAGTGAAATATATTCACTCATAATTGAAGTTAATTCAGCTTCAGCATCTAATGAATGGTAAGCATTAAGATCTTGAGCAAACTCAGGAGTCCATACAGCTTTCAACTTACGAGTTTTAGCTACAATAGCTTCACTCTTCATTTGAACATTGATTTCAGGAATAGTAATCGGATTATTTCTAGTATTTAGATTTGTATTACCTTCTTCAAAATCACCTCTATCTGCATCCGTTGGTTGAAGATTATAGAAAATCCAACCATCAGATTTAGATGGATCAACTGTATTTTCACTAACAACAATTGCAAAACATGCGTTATATCCAGTTTCTACAGATTCAGTTACTCTTGTAAATTGTGGAAATTGTTGAGCAATAGTTGGCATTGTATTAACAGATCCAGATAAATAGAATGACTTAACAGCTGTTGAATCCCATTTTTGAGTATCTAAACTTGAAGTTTGTACCCAACAAATTGAGTAGGATCCAGTTTCTTTAAAGTCTGAATCAGCATCTAATAATGAATACCAATAACTTGCAGGAAGTGGTGCACCTGATTCGTTATTTTGTGAAAATGATGAAGTTGTTAATGAAGCTTCAGCAATTGAGTTCGACGCTCTGTTAATTGAATAACTAAATCGTCCCGCACCATAAAGACCACCTGTATTAGTGTTTCCAAATCCTGTATTTTCATAAAAATCTGGAACTAATCCTGTTATTGAATCACCATATAATGATGAACCTTTTGCATATGGTAAGTTGTTAGGGTCTGTAGTAGATCCATATTGGAAATCTAAGAAGAATACTAGACCAGATGGTAAGTTCATTGGTTGAACCGAAACAAATTCTTTTGCTGCGATTTGACCAAATACTTTTCTTACCAATGGTAAAGCAACTCCTGCCCATTGAGCACCTGTTCCTGGTGTAAAATTACCAGCAGCAGCTCCTCCACCTGTGTTACTTTCCTCAGTAACCAATTGTTTAGCTTGGTTTTCTAAGATCATAGACATATTATTTTTGTCTGACTCAGAGCCCAAACCTTCAAGTAAGCCTGTTTTTGACCACTTGTTTGCTAATCTCGCTGCGTCACCTTGTAACGACTTGTATGGATTAGCACTTTCTAAAAGAGAATTTAATTGACTCATTTTTATTAAAGTTTTTAAAGTTAAAAATTAAATTATACCTGCAAGTTTCTTAAATCGGTTAACCATTTCATTTGACTCAACAATAGGTTGTTTATTTCTTTTAATTGCTTTTGTAGCTTTAGAAGCTCTACCAATTACGTTTTCAGTTACAGGTCGTCTTTTAGACTTAAGACCTTCACTTAATGTTTCGTAAACTAGTTTTGTTTCTTTAACTGTTGTAGCTTTATCAAAAGAAGCTAATACTTTAACTTTTTGTGATTCAGTTAATGATTTAGATTTAAAAATCTTATTTGAATATAACAATTTAGCGTTAAGTAAATTAATTTCATTAAGTTGAGATTTAAGAGCTTTAATTGTTCTGTAAGCTTCACTTAAATCTTTTTCTTGTAATTTAATTTTCTTTATAGCTTTTTCGGCATCTGCTTTTCCATCTTTTAATCCATCTTTATATCCTTCTTCTTCAGCATCTGTCCTCTTATTTTCAGCTGTGACTTCGATATCTGTTTCAACTTCGTCTTCAACTTCTACGTCTTCAACATCTACTTCAACTTCTTCTTCATCATCAACTAATTCGACTGGGTCACCTCCGGCTTCTAATTCACCAGCTGCTACCATGTCTCCAATTACATCTGAAATAAAATCTTTTAGATCATCGTCAGTTAAGTTGTCTAGATCAATTTCTTCATCTTCAACATCACCTTCAAGATCCTCTTTCTCGTCTTTTTCGCCGTCTTCGTAGCCTTCTTCCTCAGCATCAGTACGTTCGTCCTCTTTCAAGTCCTCTTTTTCGTCCTTAATACCGTCTTCGTAGCCTTCTTCTTCAGCGTCTGTTCGAGCATCTTCTTTTATTTCACCTTCTAATTCAGATAAAATCTCATCTAAACTCATCTCATCTAATTCACGCATTTTTTCAGTTTCTAATTCGGCTTCATTATCACCTTTTAGACCTTTACGCATGACTGGATCAGATAATTTTTCATTGACTTTATCTTTTGCTTCGTATACATCTTCATCATCTTCTTTCACCGTATCTAATTCTTCAATCTTTTGCGCTAGCATAGATTTTAGTCTTGGTGTAAAAGATTCTTCCAATGCAGCCTTAGCATTAGCTATAGCTGATTCTTTAACAGCTTTAGCGTCGGCAATAGCCTCCTTTAAAAAATCTCTGTTTTTTTTCATTGTTCCTAAAATTTTGTTTGGAAAGTACGTTTATTAAGAAACGTAATAGAATTATTAATTATTTGAATGTTATATAGAAAATAACATATTTACGATAATACGTATATGAAGATTCTTAAAAATTAAAGAATTGGACAGTTTCCTTGTGCACAAAGTATTTCGGTTATGATAGAATTTACTTTATGGTATTTATTTTGGGTTGTAGAATTTTGTTTTCCTTCCTGTAGAGCCATATAAGAACCAGGATTTGATGGTGTTGATACAAAATCCCAACATAATAATTCAAAATCATCTTGCACTTCTTGAACTTCACCCATTGGTTTTAATGTACCCATTCCTCGAGATGAAACACCTACTGTTATATCATTATCAACAAGTGATTTTAAAATATTACCTGATGGTGTAGGAAGGATTTCGATTTTCCCTAATATATTATCTCCATCCCACCATAAATCTTTTACATTGTGTGATACATTTTTTAAATTAATAACAGAAGAATCAGGATGATCTAACTCACCCACAGCTCTATTTTCTTTTATAACTTCATTATACTTGTCTATTTCTCTCTCCCATAAGTCTCTTGAGTAATATCTTCCATTACCATTTTTTACCTCAACGGTAGCTAAAATTCCGGTAACTAAAGGATTTCCATTCTTTGTTTTTTTACCTTCAGTTAATGAAACCTGTGTTGGGGTAAATAATAAAGTTTCAACAAGTACTTGTTTAGACATATTTATTTATTTTTTCTTTGAAAATTTTTGTTGACCTGAGTAACCTTGTGGTCCTTCATTACTGCCTCTATTTGAGTTATTATTAGAATTATTATTAGAATCAGCATTGCTATCTTCATTTGTAGGTTCTTTAAGTGATTGTCCTACTTTTCTAGGTGCCCAATCTGCACTCATTCCATTTTTATCTTTAAAAGATTGGCCATCCATTTCACCTACTACTTCAGGTTTAACATAAGCTTTACCTGTCATTCTTTCATACATTTTACCATATTTAGTATTTGCTCTAGTTAATTCTTTTATTTCTTTTTTAATTTCATTAACTCTTGCAGGATTTACAAACTCAGATAATGCTTCATTTTCACTAACTGTTCTTAATTTTCCTTCTCTTAACTCAATTTCTTCATCAATAGCATTCATTTTTGCTTCTAACGCAGCTACTGATCCTTTTTTTTCTATTTCTTTAATTCTTTCTTTAATGTTAAGCTCTTTTATTTTTTTAGAAGATTTTCCTTCTGTGAGCAAATTTACTAATGATATCATATTTTTTGTTTTATTAGGGTTTTTATTTTCTTTTACTGGTAAGTAGCCTGTTCCAGGTTCTCCGGGTTTGATTTTTGATTTTGATGGATTTCCATATCCACTACTTATATTTTTTCCTTTTATTTGAGTGACTTTTAATCCTGGTGCATCTTTGGTGTATCCTACTCCGTCTATTCCAAATTCATAATTTTCGATATAATATAATTTATTTTTATATAAATTTTTATATACTATATCTTTTACCTGTTGTATAGTTTTATTTGCATTTTTAGGATTTTTCATTTCAGCATAATAACCTTGAAGGAATCTTTCACCTTCTACATTTGGGGGTAAATCAGCTTCTGCATTCCATCCTTTTGCTTTTTCTTCAAATATTTTAAACCAATCTGGGTCTTTTTTAGGTTGTGCTATCATTCCTAATCCTAACACACTTTCAGTAATAACGGCCTTTTGTTTTAATCTATTCGTAGCTTGATTATATGTAGCCACTTTGCTAATTAAATTAGGAAATTGTCGTTTTGCTTCCTTTAAGAATATTTCTTTGTTACCTTTTCCCTCTTTTATTAGATTATATTGTTCTTGTAGAGTTTTTTGTCTCATTATTCTTCTCCTTTTAATAATTTTTTAATATCTTTTAAATAATCTATAACTAAATCAGTTGGTTTAACAACATTATATGAGCCAGGATTTTCTTTATAATAATCCGCTGTCTCATTTTTAGCATTCGATATCATTTTATAAATATGGTTTAATTCCTGTTCAATGTCATCAAACGCACCTATTCTTTTGTCTTGGAATTCTTCTGTAGTGCCCTCAAATAATTTTTTTACTTCTAATCCCGAACCTTTCTGCACATAAGTTCCTTGTTTGTCTTTAGGTACTAAACTATATTTAAATTGTTTTACATAAGCATTATCCTTAACTCCATCATCACTTGCTTTAGGACCAGGTCCTAAAGTAGCACCTATTCCTTCTTTCAACTCATCTTTTTTTTTTCTTTTTCTTTTAAAAGCAAACGGTGTAGCATATTGTGCTCCTGTACCTGGTGTGAATGAAGCCGCCCCGGGTCCTCCTCCAGTTGTTGACATTTCATCTATGCCCCCACCTAATTTTCCTTTTAATCCATCTGACTTTAGAATTATTTGGTATTCTGCTGGGTATTCTTTTCGTAAATGTGTACGATATTCATTAAATACATCTTTTAATTTTTCAAAAACACCTTGAATTTTATTATCATTTTTTACTTCTTTATTTCTACTAATAAATTCAATATCCTCATTCATATCAGTAAAACCTTTAAATATTTTAGCGAAGTTAGGAAGTCTATAAGAGTTTGAAACAAATCTAGTTCCTGATTCTACTTCTCCTTTATAATCTGGTTTAAGTTTTTCCCAATATGTTGAAAAATTATCAGTAAAGTAACTTCCCCTAGGGATAGGTCCGAATCTTTTTTGGATTTTTTCTAAAAATTCTTTAGGTATTCTTTCATCATCAACATAAATAATGCCTTCAGCCCAGCCTTTTGGTTTACCTTGTGAATCTCTATCTCCGGCTGTTGCCTCAGGTTGAGGGTCTATGAAATCTATTTTTTCTGATAATTTGTATTTAAGTTTACCCATTTACTTTATCTAATTCATCTATGAGACTATGATATTGAAGTAAATCAACTAAATGATCACTTTTAACTGTTTGTCTTTTACTAACTTCTTTAATAAGTTTTCTTACTTCTTTGAGTTTAATTCTTGTAATCTTATCTTTTGTAGATTTAAGGTGTTTTATAACATCTTCTCTAATTATTTTTATTTCATTGTTATAAAATTCTTTTAAATTAGAAGAACTATCAACTGCGTTTATGAATTCCTTTAAAATTTGTTTTTGTTTTAAACTTAAATTAGAATACTTATCATTAAATCTTTCTAATAAAATTTTATAAGTTAATATACGAAGATCTTTATCATATGATTTGTATTCTTCTATAATATCTTTTTTGATATTTTCTTTATTAACCTCTTTTTTTGTTAAATGTTCTAAAAGTGTGACCTTATTATCAATAATTTGATTAGGATCAATTGCTTTTTCAGTATTTACTAGCTCAAATAGTGTATGAAGAGACGCTTGAGCTTTATAATCATTTATTTTTGTTTTAAATAACTTATCTATATTATAATTTTCTTTTAATTCTTTAATTAAATTATATTTTTCTCTTTTTAATCTTGTTCTATTTAGAGATTTAGATGATTCTAGTACTGTTGAAAGAATTGCAGTTGCTTTGTTGTTATCTACACTCTTAGATTTAAATACCATTTCACATAATTTATACTCTCTTCCTATTTCTGTATTAACAAAATATTTTTTTAAAGTATTAACTGCTGGTGATTCTTTTCCCGCTAAAGTATCTGCTGTTATTTTGCGGACTAAAATTTCGAATAAGATACTAGTATTTTTATATTTTGAGTGTTTTATATACATCAATATTGATTTTTTTATAAATATGGTAAAATTATTGCTCCTTTATATTTGATTCGTCTAAAAGTGTTCCTTCTTTATTTTTTTCTTCAAATACTATTTGTTTTTTATTAATTGGTATTTTTGATAATGTATTTTTTAATCTTTGGATATGAGAATTAGCTTCTAAAGTTAAACCTAAATCTGCTGTATCATTATAATCTTTTTTCATTCCTTTAACACCTAATCTATCTTTACCAAAATTATCATCCTGTGTATTTCTTTTTGTAAGTTTTTCTTTTGGTCTTCCTAATACTGGTTTTTCATTGTCTTCATCATAACCCGCAGGTACGTCTGATGGGTCTGAGTACATTCTTCCTTTGCCATATAATGAAGCTAAATCATGAGGTGTACCATAAGATTCTCCTGTTTCAACTGGATCGTTTCCTTCTGCTTCTATTTGAGCATTTCTAAATGAACGTTTTTGATCTTCTCTTATTAAGTCTCTATATTCTTCATATTCATCTTCACTAAAGTGGAATATGTTTTCATAAATCCAATCAGATGGAATTATTTTACTGTCCATCATAGCTTGAGCTAATGTCATTTTTTCAGTCATTAGTGCTATTTTTTCTTGATCATATATAATTGAAGGTGTAGTAAGAGATAATTCAAAATTACCTAATTGTTCATCTCTATATCCCTGAGTATATAAGTGGACTATTGCTATTTTATAAAGTTCTGATATTACTATTCTTTGTATTCTTTCTATTGTTCTTGCAAATCTAATATCTTGGGCTGCTAATGTTGCTTTACCTTCTGTATTTTCATCATAGCCCATAAATGCCTTAGGTACTTTAAGGGCAGCAAATAATTTATCTCTTAAATATTCAACATCAGTTATTCCATCCCATTGTAATCCATTTAAATTTTCTATTTTAGTAGCAGTATCATTTCCTCTTATAGGAATATAAAAATCTTCTAAAATATTTTGCATATTATATTTTAAATTATACTCACCTGTGCTATCATCCATAAAAGGGGTACGTTTTAATTTATCTAATGTTTTTTGCATAAATGCATCTACTTCATTAGGAGGAATAGAACCAACATTCATATAAAATATTCTTTTTTCAGGTGCTCTTACTATTCTATGAATTAACATAGCATCTTCCATAAGAGTATATTGTTTAAATAACTTACGACCTGGTTCTATATATGATCTTCCATAAGGTAAAAAATTAACATCCGTTAATAATCTAAAATGAGCCATTTCATAATTATCAAAATACAAAGCATTAGCTTGGTCTGCTGAATTCGGAACGTTATAATAGCCATAACTGGAAGCTGCTACTCCATCTGGTAGAAATTTGTATCTAATTTCATTTGGATTTTCAGGGTTTGTTCCTTCTAATCTTTCTATATGAAATGCTGTATAAGGTATAACGTTATATACTCCAAATTTTTCTGCTATTTCTAATTTTAAAAAGAAATCACCATATTTACACATATTTCTTATCCATGGCCATAAATTAAATTCTATATTTAAAACATCATAAAATAAATTATATAATATTTTTTGAATATCTTCATCAGCACTTCTAATTTGAAGAACTTCCCCCATGTCATTTTTTAATGTTGCTTCATCTGCTACAATATCTAAAGCAGATGCTATTATAGCATCAGTATCCATTGCATCATATTCTGAGTATAGAACTGGTCTTAATGTTTGGTAGTTGAAATTATTTTGTTGACCATATAATGAAGATGGAGCATTAGTAAATATTCTATTAAATCTATCTACTAATGAATTTGTTTCTATTTGCCCCGATTGTTGAACTTTATCGAAATCAAATACTTTAAGTTCATTACCTCCTACATTACGGATAATCACATCTGTTGAAAATAATCTTCTTAATCTTGTAAATAAACTTGTATTTGCCATTTTTATATTATTGTTATAAATATCATCTTATTAACCAATCTATATTTTCGTTTTTCCCTCCTCCAATATTTAATTGATATGGGTTTTGGATATTGTTTGCATTATATCCTCCACTATATTCTATTTTATTACTTTTTACACTACTTAATGCTGCTCTTGCTCTATCTAAACTTTGTTGTTGAAACTTCAATGAAGTATCACGTAGGAACATACAAATCCCAAATGACATAACCAAGTCATCGTTGTAGCCTGTTTGAGCTTCTGGCCTTCCACTTTTCCAAACAAATACTTTCATTTCTTCTAATAAACGTTTTGAACGAATAGTTACACTTCTATCTCCTACAAATTCCCTAAATTTATTTATACATAAGGGTCTTGTTCTCATTGACATAGTAAATCCTGGTGTCATTTCTGAATTGCCTTCATATACTTTTAGATATGATTCTGCTGTGTAGTGGTCTGATTTGGGTGATTGGTATAAATTTCTATATCCTCTTTCTATAATAGCATCTAATGTTGCCCAACCTATATTGGCATTTTCTACTACTAATAAAGCATTATTATATTCTGATGCTAATCCAACTAAAAAGTAACCAAATTCTTTAGGAGACATATGTCCTTTATATTCAGCGACTTGTGTATTAGTTTCTATGTCAATTACATGAGCGGCTGAGAAATCCTTTCCATCCCCCCTGGCAACATCTGCTGTTACCATATATTCTCTTGAATAATCAGCTGCTTCCCAAACCCATAAATTTTGATCAGCTCCTCTTCTTTCCATTGGATCTTTTATTGTTGTTTCTTTTATAAACTCTAACCATTCAGAATAAAATACTATATCACCTGATGTGCTAAAATCACAGTCACATTCTTGTGCTGCTATTCTAGGGTCCCCTAATAATTCATCTTGTCTATCTCTCCATTCTTTATCTCGTTCGGGGTGCACAAACCAAGGTAATTTAATAGGTAAAAATTCATTTTCTTTAGATTCAGCTTTAACCCATGTTTGGTGAAACCATCCTCCTGTTCCATAAGGTGTACTTAAAGCAATACATCCACCTCCTGTTGCTAAGGTTTGTTGAGCTGAAGCCCATATTTCTCCTATATTTTCAATAAAAGCAGCTTCGTCAATTAGTAGTAAAGAAACAGCTTCGGATCTACCAGCATCACTTGATGCGGATGTTGCTTTTATTTGTGAGCCATTATTTAGTCTTAATGTTAATTTATTATTTTCTATATAATCAATAGATAACCAAGAAGGTAAATTTTCATACATAAATTTTACCTTAGTAACCATATTTTTAGCCGTTTCTTGTTTTGTAGCTATACAAAGAACATTTTTATCTTTATGAAACAACATTGTCCATAAAGAATAGGCTGCTGTTAAGGTTGAAATACCTAACTGTCTAGATTTAAGAATTATTGAATAGGGATTATCTTTAAATAAACCTAATACTCTTTCTTGAAAAGGATATAAATTAAATTGTATTCTACCTCGTTGTGGGTGTTGGATGTAACAATATTTTCTCATAAAATGCACAGGATCTTTAGCGCATCTTATATACTCTTGCCTTATTATTTTCCTTAAATCCTGGGCCATTGTGGTTTTAGTTTAATTGTCCTGCCAAGTACACAACTGTTGATGTGCCTACAACACCTACAACTATACCAAACCATCTTTTATTATACCACCTATCTGTTATTTTTAATCTATCTGAGTATAGGTTAATTTGGTCATTTAATAAAATTATTTCATGATTCTTGTTGAGGATAATTGTATCATTTTTTAAGTTTAAAACATTTAAATTCTTAATTTGAAGTTCTAAATCTGTTATTAAAATAGTTTTAAGCGAATCTTGTTGTTCTAATGTATCTATAGCTAAAAAGAATCCCTCTAATTCTGATTGTGGTATTTTGACTATTTTATCTTGACCAAGACATGAGAAAGTAAATAATAAGGTTAATATAAGTAATAAATTTTTCATTATTTTTTTGCTTTTTTTATTGTTTTTTTGAATTTATTTTTTCTATATTTTTTTTCAAAATCATCAATAGTTTTTTTAGATGATTTAGTTGATTTTATTTTTGCCTTAGTTTTATTAATTTTAATGTCAGTTTTATTTATTTTTTCTTTTATAACTTTTTTTTCTTTTTCAAGTTTTTTAGTTTTAGCTTGAACATCTTTTACTTTCTTTTTATTATCTTTAAGGTCTTTTTTAAATTGTTTTTTACTACCTTTATTTGCGGTTAATGCTAGGATACCGGCTATTACTGCTCCAATACCCAGTAAAATCTTCCAAATTTTTTTCATTTATTATTTTTTATGTTCCAGCAATGATTCTATTTCTTTTTTAATTGCTGTTAATTCTTTTAATCTATCCATTAGTGCTGCTTTCTCTGTGCCATCAGTAGTTTCTCTGTACTCTTTTGATGTTTTTTTGAGTTCAGTTGATGTATCTTGTAATTTGGTAGCTAATGTCGATACAGAATCACCTTTTAATTGAGCTGATGTTGGTTCTTCTTCGTCTTCATCCAACAATGGTGATTCATCAGACATAGGTTCTAATTCATCCGCTGCTGCTTTAGTAGCTTCTAATTCTTTATTTAGATCTTGTTGTCTTTTTATATCATCATCATCTGCTTCTGCTAATTCTTTATTGATATCTTGGGCTGCTTTTACAGTATTTCCCATTTCATCATTTAATTCTTTTTGTTTTTGAACATCTTCATCTGATGCTTCTGATAATACTGAGATTATTTCTTCTCTAATAGCTTCTTTTAATTCTGATTTTTTCATATCGAAATTTTTGTTATAAATATCATAAAGAAAGTGAAGCTTTCACCTGGTTCACACGTTCTTCCGTTGTGCCTGAAATTCTAACTATTCTTTTAAAATCTGATTCGTATTCTTTAATGATATTATCAATTTCTTCTGCGATTTTTTCTCTGTATTCTTCATTGGTTTCTCGAATTCCATTATTTTCAATAGGAATATTAAGATCATCTATATGGAATATTATATCATAATCTTGTATGAGTTCACATAATAAATCTTCTATCATGTGTTTTTCTTCTAAATCCATTTGGTTTGATAACCTACTAAAAGCTATAACATCAATAACAGTTCTATCAGTTATCATATTCTCATGAAGTAATTCAGCTGCTCTTTCAGCTGAAAATATTATTTGTCCTTTATACGTTGAATCTGTATTTAAGGGTATACCTAATGAATTTAAATATTTACTACGTTCTGTAGCAAATTTATAATCTTTAAATACTTTATCTTTTTTTAAAGCATTTACTAATGTAGTTTTACCTACGCTCATTGTTCCACAAAAACCTATTTTCATATTAAAATTTTATATTATCTGGATCAATTTGTGATGATCCTGGTTTAACTCTATAACTATCACTATCAAAGTGTTGGGTTGATATTTCAAATATACAACTTCCTTCTTCAAGAGCCAACATTTGATGAGGTTGACCCGGCATTAAATGAATACAATCACCTTCTCTAACTACTACTTTTGTTTCTTTAGATGTTTCAGTATCTATATAAGTGTATTCAAATCTACCTTTAGAAATATACCATGCTTCATCTTTTAATAAATGAAAATGCATTGAAAATTTCTTATCTTTTTTAAAAACTAGCAATTTACCACAATAAAGTTCATTATTAATAATCCATAATTCATGACCCCATGCTTTTTTATGCATTTCACCTTTATAAGGCATTGCCTGTAATGTGTGTTCTCTCATATTATGCTCTATTTGTTGAACCTTTTGGTGATTTTTGTTTGCTAGGAGGTAATCCTTCTCTTCCTTTTCTCATAGCTTGCCAATCATCTTTACTATATTCTATACCATTTATATACCATGCTCTCTTTACTTTACAACCTTTATCAACAGGTTCAATTGCGGGTCCATCCCAATTATGAATTCTATATTCTTTAGTTGCTATATCTTTTAATAAATGATATATTGCTCCTTCTTTTTTTAATTTTTTATGATGTTCACTCATATTTTTAATTTTTTAACATGTTTTCAGCAACATAAGTACCTTGTGCTCCTGATACAGTAATACCTCTAGCTGATAAGGCATCACCTACAAAATAAACATTTTGATATTTTGTTAAACTTAAATTATTATAATCTACTAAAGGTTCAGGAGATAGGTATTTTACTTCAGGCATATAAATACCCCAATCATCTTTTAATGTTGGAAATACTATTTGCATTTCTGTGATAAAATCTTCTATATATTGAGCATTTTCTTCCCCTAATGATTCAAATAAAGGTTCCATATTTTCTACTACAACACATCTAACAAAATCACCTTCAGATGTTTTAGATGGCAATCTATTACTCGGAGAATAATATGTACCAGTTCCACTACATTGTAGTTTTTTAACTGCTTCTCTTGACCAATCAAATGGTTTATCTATACCTCTAATTTCCATTAATATACCAAAATTAGTCATATCATTTCTATATGCTTCATCTTTTTTAGCATGTCCATTATAAGAATGATCACCATAAGTTTTTTCTAAAGCAACATAAGCAGCATTATTATTTGTACAAAATGTTCTTAAACTTACATTATCAAACTTTTTGTATAATTTAAAATCATATGATATGTCAATTAATTTTTGAAAATGTTTTTGTGGTGCTTCAAATCTAACTCCTATTTGTACTGGTTTTGGTTCAGTTGGTAATTCATATTTTTCAGCTAATTCTTTACCAAAGTCAATTCCTGATTTACCTACACCAAAAATAAGTCTATCATAATTAAATTGTGAAATATCTGTGTAAACTTCTTGTTTATCAAAATCAATATTAGTTACTTTTTCTTTCCATCTAAAATTAACACCATTATCGGTCAAATATGTATACCAATTCTTACCAATTTCATGTAAATAATCAGTTCCTATATGCCATACAGGAAATAATCGTAAACCAAAATAAGGTTTTATAAATTCCGGTTCTTCTACAGGATGTGAACATTGTATTACTTCAGGTTTAGGATGAAATCTTCTAAAATTATTAATAACTTGATCCATTAATTCCATAGCTTTGTCTTCACCACAATATTTTGATAAATGACCACCAATAGAAGTATGATATGTTAATTTACCATCTGACCAACCTCCAGCACCCATAAAACCTGTCATTACTTCTTCTGGTTTACGGTTAAATGGATCATTACCCATATCAATTATAGTAATGTTACCTTTATAATTGTTATCAACTAATTTTGTAGCAGCATTAACGCCTGCTACTCCTGCTCCTATGATTAATGTATTTTCCATCTTTAGAAATTTTATTGATTAAATATACGAAAAAAAAGCCATGACTCCAAAATGAGGCCACAGCTCTCTAAAATTTTAAATTAAACGTTCGGCTATGAATCGAACTATATTTTTACCATTTTCTGCAAGACCAATATCTAGCTTTAGTTTTAGGTCCTGGGTTAGCACAGTTATGTCTTGCACGGAATGCTTTTCTACGTTTAGGGTTATTTTTTTTAATATTCATTCCTTTAGCACCAAATTCTACTTTTTTAACTTTAATAGTACCATCAGCATTTTTCTTACCTGAATTTACATATACTTTAAATTTTTTACTATCACCTCTCATTGGTTTATTTAAAGTAACTGTTCTACCTTGATATTTCGCTTCTTCAATATTTTCAGGTTTACATGTTTCTTTTAAAAATTCCATAAATTCATGTAAGTCTTGTGTTCTTACTACTTCATCTATATTTTCGTTTGTTTCTTTATTAATTTTATCTCCTGCTTTTTTTGCTAATTTATATGCTTTTGAACCTGGTTTTGACATGCCACTTTTACCTACTTTTTTTCTTTTAGCTCTAATGTTATCCCATAACCCGGGTTTTGATTCTTGTATAATTTTTTTTGTTATTTCTTTACTAGAATTTCTTCTGTAGATTTTATATAAACCTTCTTTTAATTTAATAGGAAAATCTAATGGTACTTCTCTACCTTTATATTTAGCATAATTCCCTAAATTTGATTCTCTAATAAGTAAAAGATCAGTACCATCTAATTCAAGTAGATTACGAGAATATAATGATCTTGCTTCTTTTATTACTTCTAAATATTGTGTTGAATTCATACCATTATTCGATTCTGTTAATGGTATATCGTTATCTATATAGTATTGTAGATTACTAGATAACAACTTACGTGGAGCCTTACTTTCATTTAGTATAGGCGCTTGTGTATTGCAATTACATTTAATTTTCATGATTATACATATTAATTAAATTTATCATATGCTAAAGTTATATTTCTTCCTTTTAATTTTCCATCCTTATATAATGACTTTTCTGTTTGAAGTAAAGCTCTTAAACCTCTGGTGTTTCTTTTAGTCATATCATGTCTTATATTTAAAACCGGCATTGCTCCATCTTCCTCTACATCATCCATATCTTCATAAACTTTAGTAGCAGATATAATTAAATCATCTCCCTTTAATGAAAAATCACTCTCTTTAAACGTTCCCATAACTACAGGAACATTATCATTTCCAAATATTGCTTGAAAAGTATCTATTTCGGGTAAATCTTTTATTATAACACCTGGTATTTTTGTGTCTGTTACTTTATTCCACATTCTTATAATTACAGGATCTTCATTTCCTCTTTTATCTACTAAGGGTTTGAATGAAATTTCATCACCTAATTTACCACTAGTAATAGCGTCTACCAAATTATTAACTTCATCCTTAAATCTCACATCAGCGGATTCCCAATAAATTGCGTTATCTTTTTTTAATGATACTCCTCCTAAATCTTTTTCACCTCTAAAAAAATTAATATCAGATTTTGAATATGCTGTAGTAGATGTTCCTGTACCTTTAGCACTTTCAACATCATCAAAAGTTACTGTTCTTTCTCCATCTGTTATAATAATATTTTTAGGTCCATCTTCTAAAAATTTATTTACATTAACAGTAAATATGTCTTCATTATCTAATCCGGCTGATTTTTTACCTTGTATTCCTGATGGTTTTACTGCTATTTTAACATTCCCATATGTTAAGTGGCCAATACTTGAAAAACCAGAGGGTGCTGGATTATATTCAAATCCATCTAGTTTTTCTATATCATCAATGTATTTTTGGCGTTCAGGTCTTGGTACTAGAATATGAAAATTTAATCCTTTGTCTTTAAAATCTTCATCTTTTAAATTAAATTCTTTTTTAAGTATTTCAATAGCTTCAACTTTTTCTTCAGCTTTATTTTCTTTTAAATTGATGCCTATTTTTTTAAGATTAGATTCAATAATTAAAACATCTTTAGGGTTATTCATATCAGGATAACCTTTATCAAATTTATACGATATTTTATTTAAAAATTTTTCAATTGAATTCATTATGCTTCTGGTTCTTCTGCTGCCGGTTCTTCGACATCAACCTCAGCTTCTGTTTCACCACCTCCTGTTTCTACATCTACACTTACATCTTCTTCCTCTTCTTCTTCTCCTGGTTTAGGGCCATAACGTAATATACGAGCAATAGCTAAAGCACATCTTTCTTCCTCAGGTAAATTTAATAAGTAATATTTTTTACCTTCTACTTGTGCTATCCAGCTTTTATTAGTATAAATTAAATAAAATTCTTGACCATTTTTTAGAGTAATTCGAAATGTAGTAGGACGGGGAGCTACCCACCCGATACCTGATAAAAAAGTATCAAAATCATGGGTAAGTAAATTTATGATTATTTCCTTAAGTTCTGGGAAATTGGTTAGTTCATCATATTCAACAGCATCAACCTCAGCTTGCTGTACATTAGCGTATACTTCGGGTGCGAGTATTTTTATTTTTTCTCTTAATTCCTCGGCTGTCATAATCTAACATGGTATTATTATTTCTTCTTTTTCTTACCTATGCCAAATTTTTTCTTGAAATATCCTTTTTCAACTTCTGGGATTAAATTATCAAGTCTTTCTTTAATTGCTGGTTTTTTATTTTCAAATACAGATGCTAACTCACCCTCTATTGCTGATAATTCATCGTCCGATACTTCATCCCCTCCTTCATTTTCACCAACTGTTTTAGGTCCTGCTTTTGCTGCTGATGCCGCTGCTCCTAATTCACCTAACATATCTAAAAATGCTGCTAATTTTGGGTGTTTATTTCGAGTCTCTTTATCTTCCATTGCTATTTGAACTGCTGCTAATCCCCCTGCTGCTGAGAATAGAGCTAAAGTTCCTGCTGCCGCCGCTAGTATAGCTTCATTTACTTTTTTTCTATTTTCTCTTACTAAACCTTCACCATAAGCCGCTTTGATGGCACCACATACTTTTTTAGCACCTTCAACGCCATATTTACCTTCGTTGTCACTTAGACATTGATCAAAAGGATATGATCCTTCTTGAAATCTTTGAATTGTTTCTTTTAATTGTTTTCTATTCATAATATTTGATTTTTGTTTTTTTTGAACACCTATAGTATTTTCTTCACTTAAGGATTGTTTGACCATTTCTCTTATTCTGGTGCGGTTCATTGATTCTGTTTGTTTTTTTGCCATATTAGTTGCTCTTCCATACATTACGGCTTCTGCATCTTTGCCGTATTTTTTTACTAAATCACGCTTATTTTTCTTCATATTCATGATGATGTCCTCGCGTTTTGCTAGTTCATCTTTAGAAAGTTTGCGTTCTAACAATGACATATTCTTACTATGATTTAATAATTCCAGCTAATTTTTTAAACCTTTGTACTTCTTGAAGATTCAAATCAGCTTCAGCATCTAATACCTCTGCTTCATTATCATCTTCTACATCTAAATTACCTGCTAAGTCTTCAGATACTTTAACGATGTGAGTTCTAGTAAAATAAGTAATTGTGTTACCAATTTGACTTAATAATTTTTCATCACCTATTTTTTCAGCTGTTTGTTGAGCTTTAGTTAATAAACCTTGGACTAATTCAACATCTTTGTTTACATTGCCCGGCATTTTAACATCAATATCAGTCTCAACTTCAGAAGATTCGTCATCAACTTCTACTGATTCTTCATCTTTTACATCGATATCTGTTTCAGTGTCAACGTCTACATTTTCTGTATCTTCAACGTCTACATTAACATCTTCTTCTTCTGCCTCCATAATTTGTTGTCCAGCTAGAAGTGAATTTTTAATCATTTCTTTTAATTCTGATTTTTTCATGTGAGTTTTTGTTTATAAATATATAATCCTTAAGTTAAATTAATTTCTTTTAGAAATTCTTTTTGTACGTTTATCAGCTGGCATACTTTTTATACCACCCGGTGTTTTTCCTGGTTCACCATCTTCACTATAACCGCATGTTCCTTCCATAACTTCATCTTCATAATCCCATTTTTCTGTTATATATCTATCTTCAGCTAGACTAGTTATATCGTGTTTTTTGAAATTATCCCCTTTTACTTTTACTACTTCTTCCTCTTCTTTTTCAGCTTCATTTACTTCTCCTTTCATTTGAAGATCAATATATGCATGTAATGGGTTATCTGGTAATTTATCTATTTCACCAGCTTGGAGTTTCTTTAAAAAATATACCATAGCTTTTTCTTCAGCTACTTCTTTTAACTGTTGCTTTCTTTTTTTCATATTTTTTTTATCTATATCTGATAATGGAATTCCCGTTACTCCCATTGCTAAATTTTCCTCAAATGGTATATCTTCTTTTTCTATGAAATTTTCATCTTCCATAAATTTTCTAACCTTAATTTCACCCATTCCATCTTTATCTATCATTAGTAAATTTTGAAGTGATCTAAATGTTTCAGGGCCATATCTTAAAATTATTTCTTCTCTTTTTTCATTAAGAAAGTCATAAATGTCTATATTTTCGGTAATATTCTTATTAAGGAATTCTTGAATAATTTGTTTAATTTTAGATGCCATCTATGTTTTTATTATAAATATATTATTTTTTTATATTTTCGATTTCTTCTCTCCCTTTATCAAGTTCTTCTTTTATTTCTTTTTTAGATTTACCTCCTTTCCATGTTTCTTTATCACCATGTTCTGTAAAATATGTGGTGGTGTTGTTGTGTTTGTTGAGTATTTCGTCTGCTCTATTTTCGTAATCTATTAGGAAAGCATCTATATCATTATTTATTATTGATTTTTCATATTCTTCCCATAATCCTTTTACTCTTAATTGTGTTTCAAATTTTACAACACAATCATGACACTTTTTATGTATTTTGTAATAAGTATGATCAAAATGTTTTTTCATTTGATTTTTACATTTAGGACAAAATAAAGGAGTAACTACTAATTTTTTTAAATTATCTAATTTAGTTATGTTTTGTTTTATACCACCTTTAATTGTCCATTTTCTCCCATCTTCTTCCCAAACATCGCCTTCTTTATGTTGGTGTTCATATTTTTTATACCCTACTTGTTTTTTTGTTTTATCCCCATATTTACCTTGAATTAGGTTTCTCAAACGTTGAACGTCTTTTTTTTTAAATTGTTTTTTTAAATAATTCTCAGCCATAGTCTTTATTTATTGTAATAGGGGGAAATTGTTGATAATTTACTTTTTACTATTTTTTGTTTTTTTTCAAATATTGGTTTATCAGAATCTACTATTGTTTGAACATCTGTGATTAACAATAATAAGTTGCTTTGTGACATCCTACCGTCAGTAATAGCATTTTCCACTAACATGTTTATTTTTTTTAAAAAGTTAGGTAGAATTGATAATTCAATGGTATCTCCATTTAATACTTTAAATGAATTAATTAATTTTTCTATTTGGTTTTTTGTGATAATATTATTATAATAGTATTTTTTTATAACATTTACTATACTATTTAAATCAATTGATGTAACTAAGTTTTTTTCTGGTAAATTTGTTGGTTTTTTATTTCTAATATTAACTATACTACCATCATAATTATTTATAGTATTTGTTGTATTTTCTGTTTTTATTAGTTTTGTTTCTATTTTTGGGGGTGTAACATCATGTATAATTTTTGATATTTCATTTATAACTAATTGGATATAATTTTTATCTATTTTTCCATCTGCGTATAAAGTTTCTATTGTTAAGATAAAATGTTTAATTAAAGATGAATTGTTTTTATTTCCTGCATAGTCATTATTTGATTTTAATGTTGTGAAGTAATTATCCATATAAATCAAATCTTGGAAAGTAATATTATGTGCTAGATAATGTTTTTTTATCTTGTCGATGTAGCTATTTATATCGGACTGTCCATAAATTTTAGGTTTTGATTTTAAAACCTCATGTTGTACACGTGGAGATCCTCCCTTATATATACTATTTGAACTTAAAGTTTTTGACATTATAATCCTAATTCTTTTAATTTCTCAATAGTAGAAGCAGCATCAGTATGTAATATTCCTATTCCTCCTGCAGCTCTCCATTGGTCTATATTTTTACTTCTATCATCAATTAAAATTGAATTTTCATTAGCATAATCTTTCTTTTGATGAGCAAATGCTAAAATTAATTTTGAAGTGGGTAAATGTTTTTTTGCAAACATTCTTTTTCCTATTTGAGAATGTTTATGTCTTGATGGTGCAGATAATAAAATTGGTTTATATTTTTTGATATAATCCCAATAAGTTAACCCATCAGACATCCAATCCATCCCTACCCAAAATCTTACACCTACTTTCTCATCAATTAATTCCCAAAATTTTTCTAAACCAAATTGATCAACATAATCTTGTGGTTCAATACCACCAGAGAATTCTTTAAACCTAGTATCAAAATCTACTAAAACACCATCCATATCAGAATATATGGTATAATTTTTTTCCTCTTCTTGATTTTCCAATATAGGTAAATTTAATTTAGGTGCTCTTTCTCTCCAAATTGTAATGATTTCTTTTTTATCTGTATCTGTTAGGTTTGATACATTTCCTAGATACTCTAAATAATCTTTGACTACTTCTTTAAATGGTAGTCTTTGTTTTTTTGCTTTAAAATATAATCCCTGAAGGTTAGCATCTACTTCTTTTGCTAATTTATAGTAATCAGGAGTTCCTAAGGTTTGTCTCCATATTTTCCACCATTTTTTCTTACCTGTTTTTATTTCTTGTCTTTCTTCATAATCTGGTGTTTGTTCTTTTCCTTGTTTCACATTCACACCACTTTGAGTTAAATGTTCTATTTCATGACGAATAGTATTTCTTATAGACATTGATATTTTTTCCCATGCTTGTGGTAAATCTTCAACATCTAAATAATAATCTAATTCTATTACAGGCCAATTTGCTCCATCATCATATCCTTCTTTACCCCGAGGGTATGCTGATCCTCCTTGTTGGTATGTATTTGTAAATTTTGCTACAGCTACATAATGGAATTTTAAATCTGCGTAATTATAGTCATTGCCTGGGCCTACTGTTATTTCAAATCTTCCTTCATTTGCTCCCTCTTCAAAATCATCTTTCCAAGCATTTAAAGTATATCTAGATAAATCAGTTGTTATTTTATCATAACGACCTTCATTTAATTGTAATTCTGTTATTAAGTCAAAATGATCTTTATCTTTATATTCTTGTAAACTATCAGTCCATCCTCTAAATGTCATATTACCATCTAAATATGCTTCTTTTTCTATATCTACTAATTTATCATCTTCATTAGTATTAGTAGTATGATCATGGTCTAATCTATCTTCTAAATTTTGAATATGATGAATCATTTCATGAGCAAAAGATCTAACTATATCTTTAGGATGTCTACCTTCAGTATATAATACTATAGTAGAGGTTGAAGGATCATAATAAGCAGTTTTACCTAAGAAGTTTTCTGCATTATCTGAATCTCCATGTTTGAATATTACCTTAGGTAAAGGTGTTATGTTTTTACCTTGAGCTAACATATGTTTAGTTAAATCAATTATTTGTTTTTTATAATCTATATGATTTGAATATGTGGCATGTTCATTTATTTTTCCAGGTCGAATTATATTAAATACTTCTTCTTGTTCTTCTGATGTTAAATCATCAGGTAAAAAACTTATTATATTATCTTTGCTTGGTGGATTTTGATTTAATGACTTTCTCATACTTGTTCCACTTATTCCCCTATCAGGTGTTTGAATTACTTTAACCTTTAAATTAGGATATTCTTCCTCAATGTTTTTAGTACGATATTTTATATCTTTAGCATCATCTTCATGGCCCTCTCTTGTACCTAAAATAAAATAAACAGTTTCATCAGGATTTTCTTTAGCATATTTTTTAATTGTTCCTATAGGGGCATCAGATGGTAGTATTGATAATTTTTGTGGTAGGTAATTTTTATATACGTCCCATACTAACAATGATTCTGCTTGATCTATTCCACCTCTTTCACCACTACCCACCAATATTTGAAATTCATCAATTTCTGAGAATTTATCTAAGGCGGTTTTTATTACTTCGAAATGACCTCTAGTTGGTGGTTTAAAACCCCCTCCATATAAAGCTACTGTTTTACCCATTTAAGAAATTTTTTATTTTTGCTTGTGCCTCATCTTTAGAAACAGATGAATCTATTATATTTGATACTCTATCTGAGTCAAGGAAGTCTTGAATTTCCTGTTCTAATTTTTCTTTTCTTGCTTTTGAACTTGCTTTTTGTTTATCTGTTTTAGGTTTAGTATCTGTCGGTCTAAATGGATCTAAATATTTTTCAATAATATCTTTTATATTATTCAATTTTTCATCTTCTAAAGTATTAGCTACTGATACAAAATTAGGACTAAATACATCTTGATAAATTCTATAATTATTAGTTACATCATTCCATGTTTTCATAACAATAGCTGGTGCTAAACTTCTATCTGCACCGTCTGATTTTTCAAATCTATCTTGATTTTGGATTAATGATCTTTCTAAATCAGTATAAACATAAAGCATAAATACATCATATCCTGCTTCTTCTAGTTCATTTTTTAATTTTATAGTTACATTAGAAGATGATGCTGTTCCATCTAATATAAATGATTCTTTATTAGCAATAGTAGAGGGTATTATTTCTTTTTTCATTTGTTGCGTGGCTTTAGCCATAGCTTTTCCTGCTTGACTTCTGGCTTCTGCGTCATGTTTTTTTAGATTTAATGATACACCTGCTGTTTTTAGATTTTTGATAAAATTATCATCTATATTTAATACTTTAAGTCCACCTAAATCTAGACCTCTTAAGATAAATCCTTTACCTGCTCCAGGTGCTCCTGCTAATATAAGTGCTTTTGGTGAAGTTATTGCTTCTGATACTATTTTTAATAAGCTTATCATAGTGTATTTTTGTTATAAATATCATAAATCCCTTTTAACTTTAGTTTTAAATTCAGTAAATATAGGATTATGATTTGGATTTTCTAAATCAAATAATTTTTTCACTGTTTTAAAAATATCAATATTTTCTTCTTGTGTTCTTTTAGGTATAACTATTTCCCATCCTTTACCTTGCATTTTGTCTTTTGCTGCCTTTCTTTTAGATGATTTTAACCAAAGTATACCTTGATTCTTTATTTTTTTACCATAACATTCCTCATAACATTGGGTATAAACTGCTGTTTGTAGTTCATAAGTAGTTTGTATATGGTTTGATGTTTTAAAATCTATTAACCATAACTCACCATCAATTTCACATATTAAATCACAAGTTCCAGCTACTTTTAATTTATCTGAAAATAAATGTACTTCAGTTTCTATTAATGTAGGTTTATATTTATCCCACCATTCAACAAATTTTAAAAACATTTGCCATACATCAGGATTATATAATGGGTTATCATTTGATGATAAAAAATTTAATTCTTCACCATTTAAATAATCTTCAATCATTTCATGTACTTGTGTTCCTTCTTCACCTGCTTTTTTAACAATCCAGTCAGCTGAATATCCAACTTTTTTTAACCAATCCTCAAAGAATTTTCCTTTAGGATAGTAACTTAATACATAAGTTATAGATGGATAATACAAACCATTTCTTCTATAGTATCGAGAATCTGGTAGTGTTATTTGTTTTGAATCTTCTGAAATTTGTAAGATTCTATTATATGATTTTTTAATTAATTTTTTACTCATAGGGATAATTTCTTCTCCATTAATTCATATTGAGTTAAGGGAATTGTAGATTGGATTAATTTTGTAAAATCTTGGAAGCCCATTTCACTTGGGTCTTTATCTTTTAATTCTACAAAATATACTTCTTTACCTTCATTTATAAAATCTTCAGCAAATTTAACAGCTTGTTTTATTGCATCCGTATCTAAAGCGATATATATTTTTTCTACTTGGGATGTGATTATTTTTTTCATTAATGTTGATTGGATATTTTTGCCTAATAATGGAATTGCATTTCTTTTTATTGCAATTGCATCAAATGGACCTTCACACAAAACTAAAGGTAAATTCCAATTAATAAACATTTCAAAAGGAATAATATTCCTTGAAGTGTTTGGATTTCTATATTTAACATATGGATCTTTTTCAAATGATCTACCTGTAAAGTAATTTAGTTTACCATTTAAATCATAAGATGGTATAATTATCATTTTAGAATATAAACCCTTTTCACAATAACCTATTTGATATTTTTCTATATCATCTTTATTTATACCTCTAGATTTAAGATAAGATAACGCATGTCGTGCTATAATATCTCTACTATTTAATAATGGTTGGTAGTCTTCAGGGAGTTTTAAATTGATATTTTTTTCTTTTGTCTTATATTCCTTTTCTTCATTAACAAGTTTATATAATTCAGTAAACTTATCTTGTGATGTTTTTAATTGTTTAAATAATGTTGAAATTTTAGTTCCTTTTTTCTCACATACCCAACAATGCCAAGGATTGTATCCTTTTTTATTTTCTGAGAAATTTATTTCTAATTTAGGTTTGTGGTGATTACAGAAAGGACACATATAAGCTTGATTGCCTCTTGCTGTTCTTTTTCCTGCTCCTAAAACTGTGTTGACTAAGTTTACAAGTAGTTCATTTACCATAGAGAATAATATATGAAGATTATTTTAAATCTCCAAAGTCACGTGTAAAAAATTTACCTAATATATTATCATTAAAATATTCATCAGGTCTTTCTAAAACTTCATGAAGAAATTGAAACTTCATTTCATAGTAAGTTAGTCTTTTTTTACTTATACATAACTGAAGTATTTCTCTTTGGAAATTTTCTTTTTTTTCTGTTTTTAATAATTCTAGAAGTTGCTTATTTGAACCGTAATAAGTTTTCCAATCTGATTCTTTGGATACTAATTTATATTTAGGTGGTCTTCCTGGTGATCCTTCATATACTTTTAAATCTTTTTTAGATAATTTACGTTTTTGAGTATGTACTAAAAATTTTTTACCAATATAGCTTTTACCAGTAGGAATATGAGTTGTACAATACACAAACCCCATTATATCCTTACCAAAATCACCAAGTGATTTTATTTCATTTCCCTTATAAATCCAAGACATTATATATCAAAATTTACGTAAACATTAGTATCTACAAATTTAGAAATAGGTGTTGGTGTTGATAATTTACCTATTGCTAATAATTCTTGTGCATTGTTATATAAACCTACTGTTGTTAAAAATGGTGTAAAATAAGAACCTGTTACAAAATCATGATAAATTTCTCCGTTTTTGTTTTCAATCCAAAAATCATTATTGGTTAGAGTGATTATAACATCTGTTGAAGAACCTGGGATTTGTTCTTTTTCTATGGTTAACACATCCCCTACTGAATACCCAAGTCCTCTATTTGTTACTTGAATACCTTGTACAGATGATAGACCATCTACTCCTAGAGTCGTTAAAGTCATTAATAAACCATCTCCAGTTCCTCCTGATGCTGATACCCCTGTTATTACTGTGTTAGCTGCATCTGCTGTATTTGTTGTGATAGATGAAATTAAAATATTAGGTTCGGTTGATATAGTATTTAAAGGGGCTAATGTTGATGGGTTTAAAGTATATGTAAATTCATTTTCATCAATAGTACATTTATATTGAAATTCATTTATTGAAAATGAAGATGAATATGATAAATAAAGGCCACCTAAAAGATCATAAGAAGGAGATGTTGTTTCTAAATCAGCTGACATAGAAGTTAACCCACCTGATGTAAATACTGCTATCCCGTGTGGGTAAAATATTTGTCCTATAATTTGGGATCCTGTTATCAAATTTCCTTCACCATCATCTGTTATTCCATATTTATCACTTGCAGATGATGTATATTCAAAGGTAAAAGAATCAGGTACTATTTTTTCTCCATATACTCTTGCGGGAATAGATATTACTGATATTTTTTCACCCGATTCTGTGGGAAAGAATCTTGATTGAGTTAGTGAAGATTGAAGGAAATTTTCATATCTTGGAGCTGATATTTTCCCGTTAAAAGCAATAGATGCCGCATTTGCTCCTGGTATGATTGATTGTGTAGCTGCTAAGTCTCCATAACTACTAGATATAAAATTTGAATAATATAATTGTTTAATGTTAGAATAAACACCAATATTTGATTCTTTATAAACTATACCACTCCAGTCGGCAGATTCGGATATAAAAATTAGATCTGTTGGGGGACACTCACCTTGATAATATTCAATTCCAACATCTGATCCTGTTGATTGTTGTCCTGTAAATGTGAATACTTTTGAGACATCAAACGCCGTTTTTGTAACATCCTTGGTTGTAAATTGTTTGTATGCTCTCATTCATTTTAGAAATCTAACTTAACTCGTACTAACATTTCTTTTGTAAAATCTTTTGGCAAAGGTCTTGATAATTTAGCAACTGCTAATAAATCATTTGTTTCATTATATAAACCAACTGTTGTTATATATGTTACTGGATTATCTATAAATTCATTAAATACCACTTCACCTGTAGAACCTGATATAAATGATGGGTTTTCAGAATAATTAAATGATGAATTATTTGCTCTAATAAAGATATAATCAGAGGACATTTTTTCTTCACTATTTAATGTAAATCCAAAATTATTGGCCCCTGCTACACCCATCGCTTGAACGAATTTTTCTGGGTTATTATCAGCTGTATTTGAACTAGCACTAGTTGCTAAAGCTGGTGATGATACATCTGCTGAACCTGAAATAGCATCAGAATTTATTAAAAATGTAGCAATATCTGGTAAGAACCAACCATATGATCCTGATACTGCCTGAGCTCCTCCTGCCCAACCTTTTTCGTTTTGTGTAATATTAACTACACCTGCCGAACCTGATACTATGTTATATACTCTTCCTGCATCCGTAAATGTTACTGATGAAAGTGCAACACTATCATCTGTTAATACTAAATTTCCCCCAACTGTATTAGAACCTGATATATGCATTGTCCAAGTTCCTGGCATTAATGATTGTTTATATCTTGCTCTTTCTACATTAACCGCATAAAGACGTGAAGCTGAATAATTTCCAAATATAAAGCTTGCATTTTCATCTCCTAATACCAAAGTCCTATATTGACCATAATTAGTTCTTGTAGGTGACATTCCATCTACTGCTGGGTTATACCAAATACTACCACTTCCATATTGATCACAATATGCTATATCAAATTGAACTGCTGATTCTGAATTTGTTGTTGTTAACTGATTTACAGAGTAATAAAATTGTCCTGTGTTTGTTGCTATCTGTACTGAAGATGTATAAAATTCTAGTAATGTTGGGTTATTATTACTCCAACATGTATTAGTAACTGCTTCTGTACTAACTACAAAATCTTCAGCTGCTATTTGTACGTATCCCATTTTTTAATTTATTTTATATTAAGCAGTTGTTTGTGCTGCTTTATTTATTTGTACCGGTATTTGTAATCTTGCTCCACTATCTCTACCTACAACTGTTAATGTAGCATATAATGTAGTATTAGTA
>VTLG01002350.1_pt1 | contig 36474 bp, 21 predicted proteins | sample 4694571 | NCBI WGS metagenome assembly VTLG01 (sample SAMN12604809, study PRJNA352737) | marine metagenome | biome: ENVO:00000447; feature: ENVO:00000209|ENVO:00000569|ENVO:01000036; material: ENVO:00002151; isolation source: viral sequences binned using virsorter ...
AATTACATCTCCAGTTACTCTCTGTGAACCTGTCTTTGTAAATGGATTTACCTTTCCTATATTTTTTAATAATTTTTTACCAAATTTAGCAATCATTCTTGTTTTAAAACCCTCATCAATACTTGCTTTTTCTTTTAATGGTTTTGCTTTGATTATATCAACAGTTTCAATTTCTGTAAACTTGATATCATCGACATTCCAATCTTGAATTGTTAGTGCCTCATCACTAATATCTTCTTTCATTGCTAACTTAGTTGCGATTGCATATCTTACATTTTCATCACCATATCTTTTCTTCATATCTTTCTTACCAATCGCATCAGCAATCTCATCACGTTTCTTTATTTGTTTCTTTGTCATTTTCTTCTCAGAAACAACATCATCACCTAAATCAACAGAAGCTGCAAGATCTTTATAAGGAGGTTCCTTATATTTTTTCTCTGTATTCTTTGGTAGTTTTTGATCTTTGATATAATTACCAAAGTTACCGTGAACTAGTTTCTCATCTAAAGAAGAAGTTTCGACCTCTAACTCCTCCTTCTTAGTCTTTTTTACGCAGTTTGGATACCTCTTACCAAACATTGTTTTCATTCCTTTCTTTTCATAACCTTTCCAACACTTTTCATCAAGTTCTTGTCTCCAGTTACTTTTATTCTCAGCCTCTTTCTTATGGTGCTCAACTATTTCATCTCTCCAACGATGATGTGGTGTCTTGTAAACCTTTGCTTCGTATTCAACTTCTTCTTTGCGACTATTACCCCAGTTTGCAGCACCTACCTTACGACACTTGACTAATGCACCTGATGCATACGCACTTGGCCAAACTGAATATCTTGACTTAACTTTATGATAGCAAGCGTCTTTTGTTCCACTACCTTTTCCTTTCTTATCTTTAACTTCTGTTAAATCTATTTCTGCTTCTTCTGTGTCTTCTAGAAGTGTATCTCCTACAACCACACCGTTCTCTGCAAACCAACCACGATTTACTTCAACTGCATATCTTATTTTACCATCAGGATATACAGGAATCGAACTCATTGGATTTAATTCTTTGATACTTTCAATTATACCTTCCTCGTTTATAAATGCAATATCAAGAGGTATAAAAGTATTCTTCATATGGAAAGAATGACGGTCAGTATTCTCAAATACAAAGAGCATACCACGATCTTTTTCCAAACTTTCACGGAACATTAGACCTAATCTAAATTCTCCATCGTTTTGTGGAACTTCAAGTTGAAGTGGTAATGAGATAAATTCTTCCTTCATTTTCTTTTTCTTTTTAGGTTTGTCAGTTGAAACATATGTTGGTTTTGCAGCACCAGATTTGGATTGCTGATTAGGATCTGCCTTTTTCTTCCTTCTTGCTGCCGATAATCTTTCTTTCTTACTCATACTTGCTCTCTTCGCAGAAGAAACACATTTAGGTGTTCCCTCACCTGGTTCATCACTGGCACAGGTTCCACCTGTAACCACGTTGACCCATCCACCTTTACCGTCTTTGGATTTAGAACCCTTAAACCATTTATGAAGTGAACCTTCTTTCATAATCTTAGGTTTCTTTCCTTCTTTTTTCATATTAATAGCAATCGCTGCTTGTTGAGCAGGACTTACTGCTTCATTCATTTTTTTAGTCTTTTTCTTCATTGAATTAATAAACTTTCGATAAATGGCAGCTTCAGCGGTTTTACCCATCACTCTCGCTCTTTGCTCCATAGCAATTGCTGCTTGAATTTTATGAGCATGTGATCGACTTGATTTCCTAATTTTTGCCACACTCGCTTTCGCTGTTGCGACATCCTTAAAACCAAGTCCATGAATAGTTCCTTTAGGATCTTCATCAGTATACAAATCAGAATGTTTTTTAGATTTTGCAGGTTGTCCTGCTTTTCTTGGGATACGAGGATTCGATCCCTCTGAAACTAAAAATCCATCTTCACGAACTTTATATCCATCAGGGATAGGTTTACACTTTTTATCAGTGTTACAATAGTATTGTCCTTTTTTACAGGAAGTCTTTCCCATCTACAGACTATTCAGAGCTATTATTATTTAGTATTCCATCTTTTAACATTTTTGAAAGTTCACTTGTTGAACCTACAAATAAAGCATTATTGGTAACGTTGCTCTGTGGTTTTGCTTTATCTTCATCTATTTCCTTTATTTTTTTATGCAAATCTGCTAATTTATCAGTCGTATCTGCAACAGACTTGATTAATTGACCTGCAACTTCATATGCTCTTGGACTTGCAGTTTCTCCTGCAACTTCCATAATACCATTTATTGCCTCTTGACCCTTCTCAATTAAAGAATAGAGATTACCACGAGTATAATCATAATCCTTACTAACATCATCAGTGAGTTTCTGTATGTTACTTTTCGCTTTATCTTTTTTAGTAATTGCATTTACATCAACAGAATCTGTATTGAAAGTATCATTTAATGAGTCATAAGAATCTTTCATTAGATATCTACTCCTCTATTAGGTGCAAAATCTTTACCATCACCAAAGAATGAACTTGTTTCAGTAAATCCAAAATCATCACCTGGTTCAATAAATGGTGTATCATTAGTATCTATAACATTATCTTCGTTATAATCCTTTGTGGGTTTAGGAACCACAGTATATCTTTGTTCTCTCTTTGCTGTTCTTGTATTTGTATCTGAGTAGTAATCGACCTGAACTTTGCGAATAAGTCCTTCTGGAGTTTTTGCAATATGACCAAACATAAAGGTCTTTGCTGTAAATGATAGTGTGTATATTAATGCTCTTCTAGTTGAAAAATCTCCTTCATAATCATCTTGCTGACTAATTGAGTTTAATATCATAGGTATATCTCTTTTTTCACCTATTGATTTGACCAAATCAATTGACATTGTAAATGCTGGTTGAAAGAAAGGTAATATCTGTTCTAAAATTTGTAGTCCATCATCTTGCAATTTAACTAAGATATTTAATTCAAAACTCAAATTGTAAGGTACAGGCATAAAAACCTTTTTCATTTTACCACCGTCACTACTATCTGCTGCCTTAAATGTTTGAGTTATACCTGCCTTACGAGTCGCATCATATGAAATATTTGTAATCTCAAAAGACATTCTTGGTAATGTAATTTGAGTTGCTTTATTTAATTCTGCTTGTTGAGTAATTCTTGCTAAAAACTTTTGTCTTGGTCCATATGCTACGGGAACTTTTATATCAGATATATCATTACCTGCTTGGTCTTGATGTCTCACATGAATATCATTAAACAATGTACCAAATGCGATAACTGTCTTTCTAATTATTTCGTGATAAAAGTAATTTCCTAACATTAAAATGTACCAAATGGATTAGATTCCGTGAAATCGACAATAGCATCTGCCTCTGTCTCAAATATGTCACCTTCATTATATTTATCGGTGGTATCATCCTCATTAAATCTTGAGACACTGTATAATGCTCCTGAAGAGAGTCCTTTTACATCTTCTCCAGCAAAGAATCCTGTAATTGTTCCTCCAATACTAACGTTTGCAATAGAAAGTACGTTTGTATCAGCATCCCAATTTTTGACTCTTGCTTGAGTTCCTGAACGCATTCCCTGAACAACTTCATTGAATTCAAAGTTACCAGCACCATTGATTGTTTCTGGGTCAGATATTGTAACTGTGGGTTGAAGTGTATATCCCTTTCCTGCATTCTGTACAAATATTGATTTAATCTCATTAAATCCTCCACTATCAACACCCATAGAAGCAATACCAACCGCCTTATCTGCAGCAGTTCCACCTGCAGGATTAGATACTGTAACTGTTGGCACTGTTCCAAAACCAACACCATTATCAGTCATTGTAAATCTCAAAACACCTTGTGCCGAAGTTTCAATTGAACAAGTTGCTGCAGCACCTGTACCACCACCTCCAGTAATTGTGATAATAGGTGGAGTATTATAATTTGCACCAGTATTTGTCATAAGAATTTTTTCTATTGACCTAACACCTGCTCTTTCTGTTGTAAAAGCAACTGCAGTTGCATTATCTCCTGCTAAACCACTCGGAGAGGTGCTAATTGAAACTACAGGTGTTCCTGTAAATCCTGAACCATCATTATTTAAGAATATCTCACGAATATATCCTGTTCCAAGAGATACTGTTGCTGTTGCAGTGCGACCAACACCTACTAATTGAAGTGTAGAAATATATCCTTCTTCTTGAACCTGAGTGTCAATAGCATCAATTGAAGTGTCGATAACTTCGTTCTCATATTCAAATAACTCACACTTAAGTTTGTAAACATAATTTTTGCCTAATTGGTAGAAAGGTTCTTCGTGTTCTACAAATTTAACTTCAAATAATCTTTGACCAAGTGGGAAAAATACTAAGTCTCCTTCTCTTGGTCTTGATGCCAAATCTATATTATCAGATGCTGACATAAAAGGTGATATAAAATCTTCAAATCTTTCTTTTGAAATAGTTAACTCTACTTCATCTCTTAGACTCATTCCAAATTTTGTTAATACATCACCTGCACCTGAATATCCATCATATGAATTTACATACGCTTCTAATACAAAATTGTCATCAAATTTTGATGATTGAACTTCTTCTATGATTGATTGTGTATTTACAAACTTACGGGGAATATATGTAATATCTAATCCATATATTTTTAGTTGCTCATTTATAAGATCCTGAACTAATCTTTGTTCAGATTCGGAACCTTGTAAAAAGTAAGAGTTTCTTGCCATTATACATTACCCAATAAAATCAAGAGGAGGAGTTTCATATTCCTGCATTCTTTGTTTAATCGAGTCTAAGTCTCTTATTGCATCATCATATATCTCTCTACCATTTAATTCTATACCACCTGGTAATTTAGTTCCCCTAAACTTAATTAAATTTTGACCCCACTGTCTTTTTATTAATGCTGTCAAATATAATTTTACGAATGGATCATTATAAACCTGAGTAAAAGTATCTGGATCAAGAGCACGGAAACAATCTATAACAATAAAATCTTCCACTTGTTGTGCTCCCCAATCAATATCCAAATATAATCTATCCTGTCTTTGATTAAATCTTATCTGCTTTTCAGTTGTTAATAAATGGTCAATATCTTCAAGATAAGTTTTTGTCATTGCGTATTGCAATAAATTTACGGAGTTAAAATAATATAGATCATTTAAAAATAATTGATATTTGATACTGAACATTCCACCCGAAATGGAACTAGAATCAAATTTAAATATTTTATTAACACCGATTACATGGTCTGGGACTGATATAAAATTAGAAGTTTCATAAAAATTACTTGTAACTGTACCATACCCACTCACATCTTGTGTTCCAGTGCTGGTAACAATTCCTACACCATCTGTTCCTTTTCCTGTACCTCTATCAATATCCTCTTGAGTAATTTTATACTTGAGAAACATTCTCTCAATACCATTATAATGACGCTCATTATAATACTGAATAGTATCATCGACTAAATCGTCAACCTGATCATCATCAACATTTATTTCCAAGACTGGTGCACCCAGTTTACGAAAACAATAGTCGATTAATCCTTGTCTAGTTGATGGTTTAGCCATTATTCACCTTTGAGGTTTGCTATTTCTGCAAGAAGTTCTTGCTTCTCCTTCTCAAAATCGTTTTTTAGAGTTTGTAATTTTGCCTCTAATAATACGTTTTGATTTAATGCTGATGATAATTTTGAATTATATAAGTTGACGAGTACATTAACGTCCACTTCATTGTTTTGTTGCATTTTTTAAAAAGTTCCCCCGTCTAGGGTTGAAGTCCAATGTGGTTTATTTGTATATACCACTGTAACAGTATTAGGTACAGATGACAAGTTTGCTATGGCACCATTGTTCCCTTCTTTACGTAAATTGTTGGAAGTATTGAATGTTCCTTCAACACCGATTAGATTTACTGAAGCAGAACCAGTAACGCCACTCTCGACAATACCGAATGCACCTGTGGTATCTTGTTTAATTATATCACCTGCAGCTGCGGTGATAGCAGCGTTAAGAGCAAGTGTATTTTTAGTTATTGCTGTTAATACCTGTTTTGATGTTACAACTGGTGATTGAGGATTGTTAGTAGATCTTTGTAGTCCTTCACTATCAAACCAAACAACACCTCCAGAATTAAAGTCTCCAGACTGATAGTAAATACCTTTAATATCAAGGAAACCTTTTGTACCAGAGACGACACTATTTGATATAGTTGCATCGGGTACGTATGTCCATCTTCTACTGTCATCACCATGTGTGTCATGGTTTCCAGTACCAGCAGTGCTTGATGCAACTGAATTATCATCAAATCCAAAGAAACCCTCTTTTGAATTTGCGGTTCCAACACCAACATTATATGTGAAACTTAATCCACGGTCAGTGTTAGTATCGATTGCGTGAGTAACTGTAAGTTGCTGACCTGTAGCAATACCTGCAAGAGTGACACCTTGGAATGTTAATGTCTTAGAACCTGTATTAACATTCGTGACTGTTGTAATACCACTTAGCGATAGACTTGCATGCTGTAAAGTATCATTAACATTAATTCCTGTAACTGAATCAACTACAACTGTAGATGCACCAGCATTCACAGTTTGCATAACAGTTCTTGAACTTGTAGCATCACCAACTGATAAAATAGGATCGTTTACAGTTGCCTGTGTCGAGTTAACTGTTGTGGTTGTACCATCAACTTGTAAGTTACCTTTAATGATAACATCACCTTCATTACTCAATCCATCTGGGAATGGATCAATGAATAATTTAGTAGTGCTACCCAAAGTTTGAATACTGTTACTACTAATTTGAACTTCTCCAAGAGTAGCATTACTTCCAGCAACAACTAATTGACCACCAACAATTACTCTACCTGTATCAAATTTTACATCTGCTCCAGCAAATTTTAATTGATCATCTCCATTCTCATCATATTCAATCGTAGAATCAGGAGCAGCAGTTCCATTTACACCACCACCAAATCCAAGTTTGGTATCATCAGGTATCATTACATCACCTGAACCATTTGGATTAATAATTATATCGCCATCAGTATCACTTGAGGATAGCGTATTTGAATCTAAAGTTAAATTATCTACATTCCATACATCTATTTTTCTATCACTATCAACAACAGCAACGATACCACCATCACTATTTCTGGAGTTCGATACACCTGCTAATTCACCAGGTGTGTGTTCCATCATTGAAGTATAATAATGACCAGCGACTGGATTGACGTTTGTACCATCATCTCCTAAAAATATCCTGTCTTTATACTGGTTTGTACCACCGTAGCTACCGATACCAGTAACATACGCCATTTCACCCCAATTCAAACTAGCAGGTTTGGCCGTACCTGATGATCGTTTGATTCTAATTATACTAGCCATTTCAGAAATTTCCTCCGTTGATGTCTAAATTCTGTGCTGCACCTGGCGTTAATTCTAAAGTCGCATCAAATTTATTTGTAGCACCATTAAAAACAAGTACCATACCATTCTGTAAGGAGCCTGGTATGTTCACATCACTCAATTCTGCTAAAGATAGGGTTTGAGCACCCGCCAGTGATGAGATCACTTTTGTGGCACCTTGTTGTCCTACTCTGACTTTTATATCTGCCATCTAAAAAAATAAGTATTCAGATCTAAAAAGTATTTATATTTACTATGACGTTATCTTTGAAGCAAGTTCCTTTAATAAAGATTTAAGCTCCTTAATCTCATCTTTCATAGCATCAAATTCTGCTTTCTTAATACTATTTCTCTTTTTATCTTCAAGATAATTTTTATATGCGTTATTATCACAGTTTATAATAGCACCTGTTCTTTCATCACGAAATAAGTTTTTATGTCCTTCAACTGGTATCATGCTACTCCTGTATCAGTGTTCTTTTTTCCAATTAATCCACCTGCCTGACGTTCCACATTAAACTCCTTTTGATCAATAGAACGTAAATCCAAAGGAGCACCTATAATTTTTTTCCCCCTTATATCTCTCAAATATTTTTGTTTTGTTGGAACTAACTGTTCCATAAAAATTTTAAAAGTTTTCATTATGCTAATGCAATTGTTCTAAAGTCTTTTAGTTTTATTGGAACAGATTCATTAGTAGATGACATTACGATCTTAATTTTAAATCCGTTAAATTCCTCTAAATCATCTACTGAGAATTGATACTCAGTGAATTCACCTATATTATCTGCAGGGACAAAAGCATCTGGTCTACCGTCATTCATAGAACTATCAATGATTTGATCTCCAAATCCATCACCAGTGGTATCAGTCATATTTTTGTAACCTGGAAATGGTCTATAAGTTTGAGATATTCCACTTGAATCAAAACTGAATAAACGATAGTAAACTCTAAAGTCTGCCTCTGGTTGTCTACTTGCTGCAACTAATACCTTAAGAGATGTAGCAGGATTTTTTAATGTTACAAGTTCAGATATGAATACTGAACCGTGTGGATCACCTCTCAACGCTTTGGTTTTTTCGTCATTTGCATAATTTTCAACACCAACTGGATCATTAATTTTATTTCTACCTAAGATAAAGGTTGCATTTTTAACATCCAAAACTGGTGATAGATTAGAATCGGACGATGACATATTCACATTTAATGTCAACGATTTATTTTTTGGTAAAGTAGTCAATCTCTCTGTTTCATTTATTACAGATGAGACTAATCTAGGAGTTGGTAGGAATGCAGTTCGATTTAACGTTACTGGTTCAAATCCTTGATCTATAAACGATACTTCACTGCCTCCAGAACTTGTGCCACTGACTGTTCTCAAACTAGAATTTACATTTGTAGATTTACCAGGTGTAATTACATTAAATTGAGGATTGATTGTACTAAACTGATGATTCTGAGATATTTGAACATTCTTTCCACCAAATGCTTTTTCATCAGTGAAACAAATTAGTTTGTCACCTGTTCTGTTTGCATCTAAACCTAAAACATCAACTTTTAAGTAGTATTTGTCTATTCCATCATCAAATGTTGTAATATCAAACGAAGTATTGATACCTGTAAGAGAGATACCTCCAGATTCATATGTTTGAATATCAGTACCTGCATCATGAGATGTTGGTGTAGTATTAAACTGACCTCTAACTATATTTAATTTACCAGATACTCCAGCGGGAATTGAATATGTTACAAGTTCGCTACCTATTATTGCTGAACCAGTTGTTGTGGTTATGCCATTGAATGAAGTAAATGGAGTTGAATCAACAATTTCAACCTCTGTTGCATCAGATGCTATTGTCGATGTTGTTTGAACTTTTAAGGTGTCTGGTTTCACATTTTTAACCAATACCTTATTATTAGCACCATGATGTGCGTGATTAAATTGAGAAACCTCAAATACATCACCAGTAAATACTTCACCATTCACTGTTGAAGATAAAACTTGAGAATTTGTTATCAAACTCTTCGGTGTTGTATTACCATTTGTATATTTTACAAGTTTTCTATTAGTAGTAAATTGTGAACCTTGAACATTAGTTAGGAATAATGTATCAAATTGAGTGTTGATAGCTGATACCGTACACTTAAATCCAGCACCACTTGTAATATCAGAATCATTAGCGTTATCTATTGTCAATACATCTCCAACTTGATATCCAGTTCCAAGAGTCGTAACACTGATATTACCTTGTATCGCTCCAGCAACACCATCAACCGTAGCAACTGTTATTTGAGCGATTGCACCAGAACCACTTCCTGTTAAAGATTTAAGAGGAACACTAGAGGTGGTACCAGTAGGATAACCAGAACCTCGTGAAACAATTGATGTTGAAGTAGATGAACTAATAGATGAACCTTGACCTTCAATAATACCTGTTATAGAATTATCATCGTTAGAATTAACTCCATCTACTATATTGTTGGTTGCATCAGCCATTGTAATCTTATCACCAATACCTAGATTCGCATCAATACAGTCATTTCCTGAAATACCAATTTTGAGTTTTCTTGGTAGAGAACGAATAGGATTAGTAGATAGTTTTTGACAATTTAAATTACCTGGAGTAATTGGTGTATTATAGAATGTAGTAGTTCCAGATTCCACAAAAGATGCTTTACGTAACTTGAACGTTAAATCTTCATATTGACTTGGTGTCCATATTGTTCCATTTTGAGATTTAAATAAACTACCACCTATGTACTGTTTTGATACTACAACATCTTCTACTTCAGGAAGAGTAGTCGGTCTCACTGTTCTTTCACCCATACGAGCCACCCACATTTCATACAAGTCTGATGCAGGTGATAAGAATACAATTGCATATTCTTTATCTGGTTCCAAATAAACAGGAGATGGGAAACTAATTGTAGTTGGAACTGACGCATCATTAGATACGTTAACTTGATTTGGATTTAAAGCTACTTGAGTATAATTTTGAACAAGGAATTCTGTTGGTGTGCCAAGTTCCATATGTCTAAGTTCTACAAATACTTTAGCATTTGGATCCTTAGAAGCAAAGTATACATCAAATGAAGTTAAGAACGCTCCTGTTTCATCAACTCTAAATGATTGAGCTAATGGGTCTCTATGAGGTGCTTTAACAAATTTTGTATCTATAATAGTTTCTTTTATGTTTATTCTATCAGTAAATGAATTAGCTCTCTGTGGGGGTGCTGCAGGGTTCCTAATCTGCACATTATTATTAGTTTGTGTAATGATAACCCCAGTGCCTGTAAACACTCCTGAAGCGTCACTAGCAAGTGATGTAGAACCTGTTAATTGTATTGCACCCTCGGCAGCAGCAGTTACTCTAAAAGTTTTTGCACCAGATCTAAATGTTTTTGGTGGTCTAGGAGTTTTATTTGCATCTCTAAAGAAGAATGAACCAATTATATCTCCCCAGTTGTCGGATACTAAATCTATACTAGTAATTTTTGCAACCGCACCACTTTTTTCACCAATTATCATGGCACCTTTTACTGCATACCCGAAGTATTTTTCTTCAGTTGCCAATGAACTTACATCAATATTAAGTAATTTTGATGTTGCAGAATATGTATTTGAGGGTGCAGGTCTTGAAGAATCATAAGGATCAACAGTATATTCTTCAACTAATACAGAGGGAGATCCTAATCCAGCACCAACATCTGGTCTTGAAGTATCACCAAATTTATGATTTGGTTTCTGTATTCTAACATATCCTATTTGTGGGTCATCACCTAAACTGACTAATTCAATTCTTGCATCTTCAAAGACAGAAAATGAACCAGAAATCATTTCAATTTCAATTAATTTTGGAACGATATCGGGTGATTGACTATCAAGATAATGAAAATGTTTTGTAGATGGTTTAAGACCATTTGCTGAAAAATATACATTTCGAGATCTCATATAAGGATCTACTTTACTATCAATTTTTGCACTTTCTACGTAATCTCTTTCTTCTGCTTCACCTACCAAATAATTAGTAAATTGTCTTTCATCTTTTAATGTTTGTTTATTAACTTGTACAGTATCAACTCTTAACCAAGGATACTGATCAGTAACTTTTTGTACGTTGTTTATATCTTCATTTACAACTGTTGTATTAATAACATTTGCTTGTTCAGCCCAAGTATTACCTGTTGATTCAACTCTATAATTATCCAAATAAACGGTTCTTGACCAATTATCTGATGGTGGATCTAAAAGAATTCCACCTGCAAATGTGATAACATTAAATGGGTTTACATTTTCTACTCTTGTTGCTTGTGGTTGATTAATCCAATCAATCTCAGTATAGTCAAGAGTTATTAAATCGCCTGTTTTTTTGCAGTTTGTATCAAGTAATTGTAAATTAGAGTTTAAATCAGCAGATGCAAGATCAATATTTGGATTTAGTGCAAGTTCTGCTCTCATAGACCAGAAATCAACTGCACTTATCAATTCTCTAGTTTCTACATTAACATCACATCTAGAACCTCCATCATTACTGAAATCAATGAAACTTCTATTTTTAAAATTGTTAACTACAAAACCTGTTTTGAATCTGTTGAGACCATCGGCATCTTTAACTTCTAGAGTTTTTGTATCTAATTCTAGTGCACTTAATGATGTGAATTCTTCTAAATTTGCAATTCTTTTTTCTAAAGCACCAATATCTCTCATCGTAAAACGACGATTATCAAACATTCTTATTTGAGGTTCTTGAACAACATCATACAAATATGGAGGCAAAGTAATCTGAGCAATTTCCATTGCATTACCAACTTCAGTTGGGGGAACAGGAGATTCTGCTGATTCTCCTTTAATTAATTTTACCTGTTCATATTCATCAATAACAAGTCTATCAATACGTGGAAGATAGAAACTATATCCAAGAATAGAACTTTCATTTGGTGTAATTACAAATGGATTAGTTTCTTCAAATTCACGATTAGCAAAAGAAAATGGTGAACCGCTTGTTGCTGGATTAAATTCTTTTACTCTTGGTCTTGAATCTAAAATATCAGTTGCTCTATCTCCTGTTACGTATGCTATATCTTTTGAATATCTATCAGAGGTGAATGAATTTACTGTAAATAAATCACCTTTATTTCCTGATGGTACTTCATACTGGTCAAATATAACCAATAATCGTTTTGCAGGAATAGCAGAAGTTTCTTTTCGTACAATTCTTGAATAATCAGATATTTGTTTAGTATGTCCTTTATCTAATAGGTAGTTATCAGTTCTATCGACATAGTTTCCGTTCACCACTTCAAAAACAGTTGAAATTATAGATGATTCATTAAATTTGATACTTTCACCAACAGTGAATCTATTTGCATTTAAGTAAACAAAACTTACATCAGTTGCGGTTCTTTCTACAATTTGACCTACTGCTCTACTTTCTTGACCAATTATTTTTTCTCCAACAACTGATACAGTATCTAAATCCAGTCCAGATACAAATTTTAATTTATCATAAACTGGTTTAGATGTACTTTTTGATTCATAAATTCCAATTATTTTATTTACATCTGGCACATTTAGTGAAATCTCTTCATCTTCAATTCTCAATCCATATGAATCACTCTTTGTTAAACTAGAATCTGCTGATGCACCCGTCGTTCTTGTAATTTCTAATTGCTTACTTCTAATATAATTCTTTGATTTGCTTGTAACACCAACTTTTTTAAGTGTTACATTTACTGTGCAAGGAAGGTTGAATTCCAATCCTGTAAATGTAATATCATTACCATCATTTGTGATACTCACCTTGTCTGCTGATAGAGGTTCGATTAATCCATTATTATATGTTATTGTATATTTTTCAGCATCAAATGGTTCAAAAAATGCACTTGTAATACCTGCACTTGCATCTAAAGCATCCTGACTTGTAAGTGATAGTGAATTACTACTTGAAGATTTACCTGTTACTTGAGTAGTAATGATCAAATTAGAATTAGAAGAATTTAAATTTGAAATATTTCTTCTAGGCAATCTAGTATATAATCCAGCATCATCAATATTTGATATTAAAGGAACTCTAACTCTAAAAACACCTGAAGTTGTGCCACTAGTTATAATATCCCCCTCATTTACATCTGTAATATCAGGAACTTCAACCAATGTAAGTGTTTTTCCATCGTTACTTATACCTGTTACACGATTATAAACAGGATCTGCAAAATCATTTGAGTTATAAGATATAACTGAATCTGTAGTAAGTCCTACTTTACCTGCAAAATTACGACCTGCTACTGTAGCAGTGTTAGTACCACTACCTCCACCAGTGACCGATAATTGGTCTGCAGGTGAAAATCCAGATAATACACGGTCATAAAGAACTGAATCTGCTATAAAATCAGTTACTAAACCACTACCACTAATTGTACTAATATCTTGGAAAACAGATTTAATATCAAATACATTATATGCATTTATCTTAACAACTGAAGATTTTGTATCTGTAGTTTTTTCATTGTAAATTAATTGCTCTCCAACAATGAATGTACCAGTAGTCTCAGATACATTAATTTCATCTGATGCACTTGTTCCAGAAATTTCTGCCAGATAACCTATGGCACCGCTAGATAATCCTCTAACTCTAGTGCCTTTAGGTTGTGAACCTACTAAATTTGTTATTTTAAGAGTAGTATATGTTTGAATATCATATAAATGTAAATCAAATTCAGATGAAGCATTTTCATATGCTGAATCTGAAACTCCAAAAGAATATACTCTTGCCTCTCCTATTTTTAATCCAGTAGGTAAAGATGTTGAACCACTTCTCCTTTGATTATAAAGTCCAATGATGTTTGTATTATTTCCACCCAAATTAATATATGGTGTTCCCTGAACATTATTTACTCGAAGTAAACTACCCATACTAAATGGTACAGATGCAGAGGGCACCTCTTTAACATCTCTTGGTTTATCAACATCTATAACAGTTGTGCCATTTAAATATACATCATATCCCTTCACATATGCTTTACCTGGTGATAATTTGACACACATAGTGTCCTCTGAGGGTTTATTACCATCATCAGTTAACTGATCTTCATTATATAATCCATTTGATTCAATTTCATCATTTAATGAATTTTGTAAATTAACACGAAATGGTTCAACTGCATAGTTTCCAGACTCATCGAAAGTTCTTTTAGCAAAATATTTTTTAATCTGCGAGTATACTGAATCATCTTGTAACTTCTTAGTTACACCTTGATCAACCTTGAATAATTCAACGAAGGAAGTATCATTAAAATCATTTATAGATTTTTTAGCTAATTTGAGTGTTATTTTAAATCTATCAGCACCTGGTGCAGCAAAATTTGTAAATCCCTTTGCATTATCAAATAGAGATGAATCATCATTAGCATTTACGACTTCTTCAATTATATCAAATCCAACTCTATATGATGGATTATTGTTATATGGGTCTAATATTATCAAAGATGTTGACACATCAACAAAAGTTCCACGAATAAAGTATACACCTTCATTCACTCCAAAAGCAGAACCAGTTGTGGAAGCATTTTCTAGAGATAGAGTTAATATGGTTTCACCAGCGTTTAAAGTAGTATTTCCATAGGTTACACTCTCCTCTAAAATCAAAACCTCACCGTCTGGGAAAAGTGTGCTTAAAGTATCAGTTCCAGACTCATTATATTTTACAAAAATAGTTGGTTCAGTAACACCTTCGTTTGGTGGTAGAACATAATTTTTTATAGTTGCAACAATACCAGAATTTTGACCTCTTACTCTTACACCTTTACCATTATTTTTTGCAATTAAACTATCTAAGTATATTGAAACATCTAAACCGAGATGATTTGGATTAATTTTACAAGAAAAATAAGATGTATCATACTCAATGCCACCTGGTATGACCATCGAACCTTCTTTGAAAACATGTTTTCCAAATGATTCAACCTGATTTTGTAATATTGATTGTAAACCAGTTAATTCTCTTGCCTGTACTGGACTTCCAGGTTTGAAAAGAACTTTATAAAAATTTTTCGCCTTATCAAAGTCGTCATAATAAGGACTTATATTTAAATTTGTCTTTTGTGGCATTTTAGAACTCTAGTATGATTTTAATGTCCTCTTTTTGTCGAGTGCTCCTCACAATTTCTGGTCTATTATCTAGATAAATTATTTGTCCCGACCCTTTATTTATCTCAGAATCAGATAACCCTGCCTGAAATCTTGTTCCAAGATTTATTAATTTATTTCCAGTTGGATTAGTAGTTATTCCTGAAAATGAATTCATAATACCACCTGAGAATCCAGAAGCAGATCCTTTTATATCGTTATCCTCAGTTGCACTTTCAAATTGATATATAACACCTGATGTGGTAATTCCAACATAATCTGTTTGGTCATATGATGTATTATTGAAATAAAGTGATCTATCTCTAAAGTATTTTAAAACTTTAGTATCCTTGTCATAAGATGCAACAAATCCTTTAGCGATTTTTCCTGCATTTGGACTCACGGTTAATAATTGTGTTATTTTTTCACCAACTTGTGGAGTTCCTGTCACACTTTCAAACTTTACTGCCTGTAGTGATGAGAATGTATTATCGCTATAAACTGTATCAGTTCCAGATTTAGTTGGATTTTTGACAATACCAACTTGTGCAAATGTAGTATCACTAGGAAAATCTTTGGTAGAATCGTCAAAACGAGAATAAATTATAACCTTATCAGTCCCTAACTCAGTGTAAATATCATCCCCATGACCTCTTGCTGGAGGTATTATAGGTATTAACTTTGCTTTTCCATTTGATGGAGCATTTGAGTTTAAACTATCCAGATCAACAATACCATAAGTATACCCCTTTCCACCAGAACTTACAGTTACATTCGTGATAGTTCCACCAACAACATCTACTCTCGCTTTTGCACCTGTTCCATCACCAACTATATTTACCTCTTGAGATAAATCATTTGCATAGTTTGTACCACCATTTTCAATGTAAACGTGTTTTATTTGATTTAAATTTACATCAGAGTTTCCATTTTCTCTTACTGTTCTAATTTGAGAATCAGTAGATGATGACCAATCATTTGGTACAGTAATAAACTCTGTTGAATCAAATTTAATAATATCACTAGGAGATACTGTAAATAAGTATTTCCATTTATACCCATCACCACTATTACCTGCTTTTGATGGTTCAAGATCGGTAAATGTTGGTTCATCTTGTGATACATTACCTAATGGATTAATACCTGAAGAACCATTGTCAATACAAATATAAACTTTGAAATCGGAGTTCATTACATAATAATTTGCATCATATAATCTATTAGATTTTGTTAAAGGACTTTGATTCTTAGGACTATAATCATCCCTATAAATCTCATATCTATTACCAGATACCCAATCTACTCTTCTAATAAGTCTTCTAATATTAGCAGATGATACTTTTTTACCGAACATCATTGTATCACCACTATGCCTTTGATAGGCAAAACTATCCGTTGGTGCGGGGGTAGCTGTATTCCAATCACTTGATCTACCAAATCCCACTAAAGTTTCTGCACCAGTAGGATTCGCTAATCCCAAAAACACATAATATGAATTATTTGTATCTTCTACTGACGCTACAAAATTATTTGCATTTAAAATTCTAAATTGATCAGTAACAATTGCTGACATCGTATCTATACTTTTCTTTCTATTTATAGTGGTTTCTGCATCAAGCTATAATAGCTCTTATTGAACCACTATTTCTATGACCTCTTTCTCCAAGATTATCATAACTCTTTCTTTGTATCGTTGGGAAAGTTGTAAGTCCAGAATTTACAGTCAAACCAGTAACACCAATGGAAATTGGGTTATTTGAACGTGCAACATCATTACCATACACTCTACCCCAACTTAATTTGCCTAGAGGAATTGCAGTACCAGTAACGCCTTCGTATAGTCCCTGAGTGCTGATACCACTGATAGAACCAGCACTATTAGTATGTACGTGACATATTATAGTTCCTTTTGAACCATTAGTTGTTATAGAATGAACAACATAAACATTATCGAGGAAAGTTGTTCCAATGCCAACGACTGATGAATTACCAGGTTCTACTGATGTAAGTCCATTTCCTACTTTTGTATCAGTAATTAGAATTGGATACCCTACTTTTAATGTATTTGCTGTAGCATTTATTAATTGACCATCACTATTTTTAACAACTGCATGATAATCAAATCTAAGTGCTGGACCTCCACCACTTCTAGTAGTTTGAGTAATACCAGTTATAATTCCAGTATAACCTTGGAAATTAGATAATCCAGTTAATTTCTCTGTTTTAAATTTAGGTAGATCGATTATTACCTCTGGTGGATTACCAGAACTATATCCCAATCCAACATTAGTTACCGTATGTCCAGTTATTTGTCCATTTGTAACAGTTAGAGTTGCTGTTGCTGTTGTTCCTACACCAACACCAATCCCAGAAGGTGGTGCTGCTATTCTTACGTTTACTACACCTTCATATCCAGAACCTTGTTCAGTAATGTTTAGAGAAGAAACATATTTTTGAGTACCAACTCCAGCAATAACTGCTTCAGCAGTTGCTGGAATTTTATTAACATCACCTGAAGTAATCAGAGCATCAACAGAATCAACTGTAATTCCAGAATACTTATTCTCATAGAATAGTGAAATGGCATCATCTACAAATATTCCAGCATTATTTCCAGTACCCTTTCCAGATACAGTTGACAAATCTCCAATTATTTTTGATGTTGGATAAATTTGAGGTTCTAATATAGATCTAGATTTATTAATTACTTCACCATTAATTATAAAATCAGTTTTTTGCTTAGTCCATCTTACTGGTTTTTCATTTTTTTCGTCAATACCAAGTCCTGTGTAAATGTCAGTGTCAAGTATGTCTGTATTAAGAATATCTTTTACTATTCTTTCATTTTGTTGTGATGTAGTTATTCCAAGTAAGTTTTGATTCGCAAAAACTCTTAAATCATCACCTATTTTTATTGTCTCAGAGACATTTTCAAGTTGAACATCTATTCCGTCAATTCCTTTATAGAAGAAAATATCTACTTTATCATTATCATTAAGACCAGGACCTGATTCACCGCTAGGTGGCTCTGTGAACGTAAATGTTGTTCCACCTTGGAATTGATATGCTTCGCCAGGTTTCTGTAATACACCATTTATAAAAATAAGTAATACAGCATCTAAGTCTATTAAAGCAGAACGAGGATCGGTTAATACTTTTTCAAAACTTAATAGTTCGCCATTAAAGAATAATGGGAATCTTGTTCTTATACCATCTTGTAGTATTTTAATACTATCAATCGCATCAATTTCACCAAACTGCCAAGCAGAGAACTTGTCATTGAATATTTCCAATACCTCTAATTCAAATTCTTGTATTGGTGCTGATAAATGAGCAGCAGTTACTAAACCTACAGGTTTAAATTTATCTCCTTTTTTGAATGAGTGTCCTGCTCTTGCAATTTCAAAATCTTTTATTGTGAATAATGTTGATCCAATTCCAACACTCGTTGATGCAGCACTAACTCCAACATTTAATAATAGATTTAATCCAGTATCTGTAGTTGAACCAACTCCTAGTCTTGATATACCCTCAACTTCAAGATTCTCATAGACTGGTTCAGGTATATTGATTTGTGGATTAACATATCCAGTACCAGGATTAGTTATTGTAAATGAAAGTGTGCCTCCTACACCCACTATCGCCTCTACAGTGGCACCAGTTCCACCTCCACCACCAGAACCAACATTAATGGTGATTGTATTTGTTGTGGTCTCTGTTATTGCAGTTTGTATACCAGCGATAGGATCAGAGTTGGGGAAACTTGTTTTAGATACTGCACGAGGATATGGATGATCTGAGAAGAAATTGTCTTTTGAACACTTGAATACTAAACCACCAGTATCAATACCAACTGTATCACTTGTTGTTAAAGTATGATTTGGTATTGTAAGAATTAGTTGTCCTGAATGTGATTCATAAAGTGCATCAGTTGCAGTAAATGCATCTCCAGCAAAAGTTCCTTTTTTAATTGACCCAATACCAGCACTTACGAATTTATGTTCATATGCAATGTCAGTGACTCCAATCGCAACACTACCACCACGATAACCAGAACCAAATGTTAAATCTTCATAGAATTCATATACATGACCACCGCCTTGATAAGTATGTGGTATGGTGCTGGCACCTGCTATCACCTCAAAACTTCTCTCAGATACAATACCAACAACAAATAATGGTCTTTCGTGGTCTTGGAAAATAGTTGTTGTAACTCCAACATATCCACCACCACCAATTGTTTGAACTGCTGTAGCAGTTGCTGAAACAAAGGTATGAGGATAAACATCACCTGGATTAGATGCACCAACATTTACTCTAAATGTATTTGTAGTAACGTTACTTACTGTTAAATATTGATTTGCAGCAGGGTCAGTTGCTCTTGGATAGTATTTGGTTGATACATTACCGTCTAATGTACATGTGAACCCGATTGAATCTGTTTCAAGAACTACAGCATCACCATTTACTAACCCATGATTTGCAATTGTTATTGTAGAGATACCAGTTACACCGTCGTAAGTAGCATTTGTAGGTTGTCCAACTACAGTCTTAGGACATTTAAATTCTAATCCCTTTAATTTAACCGAAGTAGGTCTATCTAATCCAAATCCATGAACATCATTTGTAGTTACAGTTATTATTCCAGTATTATTATCATATTCAGCAGTTTGAATACCTATATTAAATCCTGATGATGTCCCAATACCTACAATACCTGTTAATTCCCCATCACTATTTTTCTCTGCCCTTACTTTAGCACCGTGCAATGGAGCATATCCTAAACCCTCTGTAGAACCAAGAGAAACAATAAGACCACCTCTAGGTATTTGGTTTTGATTTATATCTGAATCTGAAACTATAAACTGACCATTCTCTGAAGTTATACCTGTAAATCTAATAGTTGAAATTCCAGCAATTGTATCAATACCAACATTATAATTATTTGGATTGCCTGTATTATTTGTTGTATCTGGTGTTTGGAAAACTCCATTAATGAATACAACTCCATTACCTATTCCAAGACCTGCAGATGTATGTGCTCCACCAACTTTTAAGTCATATGCAGTGGTAAGACCAGTAAAAGTATCTGAGATATCATCAAATAACATATTTGTGGTATAATCTTGTCTCAAGAAAGTTCTACCACTGAAGTTTGCCTTTACGAAAGGTATTTCAGTCTCTGTTCTTCTTGTACGAGTATTACCTTTGGGTGGTTCAATAAAATGAATTGAACTGTCAACAATATTGAATGAACCTCTATGAACTCTAATAACATCGCCATTATTATGAGAAGTAGCACCTACTCCTAAAACACCTCTCTCAACTCTAACTGTTGGTATGGTTGAAATTCCTAGTGATACATTTAATTGATCATCTATCTTTCCACTTCCATCTGATGTACTTGAGAAACCAACCTCAATAATTTTCATATATTCATTATTTACTTTTAATACATCAAATGTTGATATTGAACTAATTCCACTTAAAGAGAATTGTGTTGTTGCAACACCAATACTTACATCTAAAGTGTAAGTTAAATCTGTAAATGTTATTGGTTGTTGTACTACACCATCTAATCCAATAATAGTCTTAGACAATTTGTTTGACATATTCAACTTATGAGCATTACCAGCACCGATACCAGTAAATGTTATTGCAATACCAGAAGTAATATCTTCTTTTGTTGGGAATAATTGGAATGTATTTTCATCTATTGTTTTGGCAAATACAGTTGTAGGTAAAATATCAGTGCTAACACCAGAATTATTAATTGTTGAACCAATTGATAATGCTGTTGCAGCAATTCCAATAAATGTTGATGTTGGTTCATATGTAATTTCTTCATTAGTATTGAAGAAATGATTAGGAATTGTAAATGTACCTGTAGACTTTTCAAGACCTACACCATCAGGATTGAATGTTTTACTATAGATCGGTGTTCCTTCAAAAGTTAAGTCAAACTTAGTTTTATTTGCTCTTCGACCCTCAAGTCCATCAAAGGTTGATAGTAAAACATCTTGCTCTACAGCACCATATCTTAGAGGAGTTGGTAAATTATCAAAATCAGTCGCTGTATATAAAATTTGATTATACGCTTGAACTTGAACTTCGTCAGTAAATTCAGCATCAGGAACAAAAAGTAATGATATATTATCACCATTTGTATCTGATATAAAAGTACCAACTCCAGAAGTTGAACCTAATGATACATATGGATATTGAACAACTAGAACATCTGCAGAATCTCTAACAGCAACAACTTGATGAATAGCTGAGGTTTGTCCAGTGGATACCCTGACTAATGATTTAACAGTGCTATCTAAATTTTTATCGATGGTTGCAAAAGAAATAGAACCACCTACACCAACATTAACAGTAGATTCAAATCTAGCACTTCTTTCAGCACCTATAGGTTGTCCTGTTGTTAAAAATCTATGTGTACCGATTCCAGCAGTTGTTGTTCCTAAACCGACTATGTTTGCTTTTGCGTCGAGTGTAGAAACTCTATCATTTTCAATTTGCAACTTAATAATATCATTTTCCATTCTAGTTGTTACAACACCAACAGAGTTTGTGGTAATAGCACCACCAGCATCAATATAAACTTGTGAGGTAGTTGTATCTACACCATCAAAATCAACAGTAATTTCATTATAATTAATTTCTTTGGTTACAGAATCTTGTACAAAAATAGTAGCGTACAATCCATTAAATTCGTCCTTGTTGAATTCAGCGATTGTTGTAGTATTGAATCCTGTAGTAGCAGATTCTATTCCTACATTTGCACTTATTAAGTCGATACTTCCAATAACAGTAGTTGTTACACCTAAAGAATCATTATCGTAGAAAGTTTTAACAATTTTAATATCATGATCTTTTGTAAATTGCTCAACTGGATTAAACAATAAATTTTTTGTTCCATCAAGTTTTATTTCTGTTTCAAAACTTCCTAATTTTGAATTTCCATCAATATTATCTAAACCTATTCCACTACTATCTGTTGACTTTTCTAATAAAAGTACATCATTTTCAGTCGTAAGAACAACTAATTCACTCAATTGTGCGTCAAAGGTGTCAGGATCAACTACTTGTATTAAATAATGAACAAACTTTCCGTTAATTTGATCAAGAATAGATGAATTTGCAGCAAAACCTACACTAGAAAACTCATTACTTACGTCATCGTGAATAAGAACTCTATTTGAAATACATTTATTAAAGTTAGTTAATTTCTTCGCTGATAATATTAGAGATTTTGTTTTATTTCCTAATCTATTAAAATCTAATACATTATCAAAATTATTAATAGCATCAACTCTATTATCATCACTAACTATATCGAGAATTGTAACATCAATCGCAGGTATGGTAGTACCAATTCCCACATTAGTTTTAGTTTCTATGAATGTATCTGCAAAGTTTTTTAAACCTGCAGGATGTATAATACTATTCAAACTATTTGAGAATTTTTCCCAAGTAATGGGACTCTTTACAGAATATGATAAGTTTTGATAATAATCATTATTGGGTGTAACTTGAGTATCGTCATTTAATTTACCGATATCATCATTCCATCCAATATTTTGACGACTTGAAAAATCAATTTTAAATTTACCTAAATTATTCTTCAATCCAATAATCTCTGCTGATACACCAGTTACATTCCCTATTATTCTATCACCCTTTTTGACACTAGTTAATCCATCTAATTTGATATAGTCATCTCTAATTTCTACTACTTTTAGATCTGATTTTTCACCATTTAAAGTAACAGCTTCATTTTGTTGGAATGTTCCTCTAGTAGTAATTGGAAGCAATTCTGGATAATTTTTTCTATTGATAATTGACGCATATCCAGATTGGAATGATTTTGCAATACCTGGATTTGTAGTAACACCTGCCACACTATATTTTACTATAGTAGTGGTACCTGGCGTGTATGATTCAACTTTAAAAAACTGAAAATTGTGATCAGCAGAGTTAAATCCTTCTCCTAGAACTTCTCCACTACTAGCATCTCCATTACTTGTACCTGTACTTAATCCTGATATTCCTGCTTCTCCAACTCTTTGTATTCCCTCTACATAAATTTCATCACCAACTTGAAATGGTTGTGGATCAAGGAAACCGTTAAATGGTGTTTCCATGAAACAAGTAACCAATCCTCCAGAACTAGTTTGCATTGAATTAATTCCTATACCGTTAGAATTATTAATTGCAAAAATTTTATGTTCTACAGAATCCAATCCATTTATTGGTGCAATAATATCAACTGAAGATATAGTTTGACTAGGTACTTGTGGATCTAAAGAAACAGTATCTACTATCGTATTTGAAGTTGGATTGTAGACTATTAAATTTGGTGGAGTTGTATAATCTGAACCACCATTTATTATTTCTACATCACTCAATTGATCTAAATTATCAATATTAATAATTGAAGGAATGAAAACTTCTGGTTCTAGGGTCTTATCAGATGAATATTCGTAACCAATATCTAATATTCTAATATTTTCTATTTTACCTATATTTTTTGAATCAGCTACTAAGTTTGCATTTATTCCTTTATCAGAGGTTACTTCTTTGAAAATTGGTACTTTTTTATAATTAAATCCGTTAGATAAAATCTTAAGATTTTTTATACTACCAGTAACATTTTTTGATTTTGTTGAATATTCAATTACATCACAGTTTGTCTCATCATAATTTAAAAATTCAGGTACTTTTGGTGAAAAATCAAATGTTTCATCAGTAACGTTGGAAATTTTGTAATCTCCATTATATAAACTATCAACAAAAATAATTTGAGAATAATTTTGTACATCAGTATCTGCTGTACTTATAAATCCACCTTTTGATAATCCATAATATAATATTGGTGGAGAAGATGTTGTAGGTTGTAAAGTTAAAGTTGCACCTTCTAAACCAATAGTACCTTGAGTTTGAACATTAAATATAGTTGAATCAAGAGAACTTAAATACTCATTTTTACCATTTTGATAAAAAATCTTGAAATCAAAATCAGCAAGATTTGATGTGGATAAACCAAATGTAAGTTTTGAATTTTTATATACCTTAATTTGAGGATTTATTGGTGATATGACCTGATTATTTCCACCTGTATTTGCAGTAATATTGATTAAGTTAATTGGATTTGCAAATAAATCATTATAAGTTTCAGATAATTGAAAATATCTACTGTTTACTTTATGAACAAAATATGAACCATTTGGTATTCCTGAACCATCTCCAGTATAAAAAACTTTATCGCCTGTCTCAAATCCATGATTTGCAATGTCAATTCTATTTGTTTCTACATCTGCACTTACAAATTTTCTTGGATTTATAATTAATTTTTCAAAATCTGAGTTATAGTCAACCTGTACAGGTGTAGTAGTTCCTATTCCAACAGATAAGTTTGGAATAACATTAATTGAAACTATATCTCCATTCTGCAATTTGTGAGTCGTTGTATTCGCAGCAGCAACGTTTGTTGTTAAAGTGCTTATAACTTTATCAATATCGCCAGTTACTTGTTCAAATTGTGTTGTTAAACTATAAAGATGAGTATTGATTCCACTAACATTACTTGCGTTTGATTTAAAATAAAGTCCCTCACTAGTACCACCAACACCAACAGTTGACAAACCAATATAATTATTACTTTTTTTAATTACAAATAAATCTTGTGTATTTCCTGTAAATGGTATTGAAAAATTACCATTAACATCGTTTGGATCATCAGTATTTGCAACATTAATTTGTTTGTTAGAGACATCAGGAACAGTAAGTGTGACTTTTTGTCCTGTTACAAAAGGATGATCGGGAATATAAATTTGTCTGTTAGGAATTGATATTGATTTTATTGTTTCCCCAAAGAAATAATTTGTTGATATACCTACACCATCAGTTCCTAATCCTATTTGTTGAGGAGCATTAAAGAAAATAACGTCATTCAATTGAGAATTAAATTTAGTTGTTTTTACGGGTATTGATATAACTGTGTTTAAAATATCAACATTTGAACCAAATGAATGTGCTATTCCAGCATTTCTAAAGACACGAATAATTTTTTGTGAGGGAAATATATTGATTATTTTTGCAGTTTCGTCATCAGTGGTATTTCCAGAACCTAATCTTACTGTTCCACCAATTGAAACGTCGTTTGGTATCTTATTAACAAAAATATCTTCTATAGCAAGATTGCCCGTAGTTATAGATTTTGTTGGTGCTGTCAAAAATACACGAGATGTACTAATACCAATTTTATGGGAATTTGTCAATCCCAAAATTGAGGTGTTTAAACCAGAAACTAGAACATTATCTTCATTATTTAAATCGATAAATGGTAAAAATTTTCCTTTTACTTCATTATTACTAACCCAAGTAAATACAATATCTTCAAATGTGCTGAGATTTGTATTAATAGAAGATACTCCAAGACCAACTATATCGCTTACCTCTGCACTTAAACCTGTTCCATTTGTGCCTGTATTATCAAAAGATGTGAGATCTCCAACTTTATATCCAGTTCCTGGATTTAATATGGTAATATTTTCTACTCCACCCTTAGATACCGATGTTACCTCCGTTGTTTGTCTTATGGTTTCATTAGATTCGATTATAAAATCATAATTAGCAAACTCTTCACCTACATTATATGGATAAGTATTTCTAGATAAATTTGAATTATTGAAGTCGAAGTCATGAGTTAATTTAAGATTATCTTGTATTAATGGTAATCTAAAAGTTTTTCCTACAACATAAGGATATGCTCCAACTAATTTACCATTAATGTCTACCTCTGCAGTTGCAAAGTAAGCGTACACACCGTTTGGAAACTCTGGTGTTTTACAAAATCTTCCATTGTGGATATCTAAATCTCCAGAACCGTCATAGACAAAATCATTAATGAAATATCCTGCCTTAAAACCAGATGGTCTATTTACGACATTATCAATATTTTTCTTATATGATGAACTTATTAATTTTAAAGGAGAATTAATGCTATTTGGATCACTATATCCAAATGGACCATATATTGGATTTCCATCATATGCCCAACCAATTATTGATGAATGATTTGTAGGTTTATCAAAATCACCATTACTTTTTATATCAAAAGTTTCTTTTTCCAAATTATTAAGTAGTTGTTGATCACATCCAATTACTCCATAACTTAAGAAATCATCTCTTGGAACAAGTATGGTGTCACCAGATCTACTTTGTTCATTTATTTGTAATTTTCTTATAATCGTATCAAAAGCACCATTTATACCAGTATTACTAACAGTTGCCTGTGTGGTTGCTTGATTGTACCCTATACCAGAATTAATTACAACAGTATCAATTAACTTACCATCATTAATTATAGGTCTTACGACAGCACCTGCACCCTGTTCAGTAGAGATAATTTCTATTTCAGGGTTTGAAAAATAATTTTCTCCTTGATCAACTACTATAACTTCTACTATTTTGCCATTTGCAATTATAGGTTTGAGTTCTGCATATCTTCCACTCTCAACTTTTGCAGCTGGTTTTGATAAATTATTTAATATAGGTGAACCATAGTTAGAACCACTTTCATATAGATAAGCACCAGTAAATGAACCTTTTACAAAAGGTGTTATAGTAAAATCACCAGTTACTGTGCCACCATAACCTACTTCTATATTGACTTTAATATCAGGGTATTTAAAAGTCTGATATCCTGTTCCAGTAGAATTTAAACCAACAACTTTACCTCTTTCAAAGTCTACAATTGATGTACCACCTATACCAGCATCTGCTAGTTTGAATGAATTATCATCAACTTTCATTACATAATAAGATGTTGTTGTTGACAATCCCTGAATTGCTTTTGGCATTGTTGAACCAATACCAACCATAGGTGAATAATTAATCAATTCACCGTTATTGAATCCATGATTTACAAAATTTATAGTATCAAAAGAAGTTGATATTCCAGATGGTTTAACAATTAATTTACGATGTTGATATCCCTCTCCTGGCTCAATTACCTTTATATCAGTAATAGTATTTTTTGTTATCGTTCTAAAGAGATGAATACCACTTGCTGCTGTATCAGTTGATAATCCAACGGTGTTGATACCAGATAAAGCATCATTTTTGGTATTGTAAATTCTAACTGTTGTAGGATTCACAATTCTTACATAATATGGGTCTCCAGTTGCTAATGTTCCAGTAATTGTATTTGTTCCATCATAAGCAGCACCTATTCCAATTGATGGATTTCCATTATTTAAATAGTATACTAACTCTCCATTTTCTAAATTATGAACTTGTTGAAAAGTAATAGTTTCATCATTAATGTCAATTCCACCACCAAAAAATATATCTCTACTGTCAAATGATAATTCTCTATATCTATCCCCTGTTACTGCTTCTAAGACACATCCTGTTCCATTTCCACCAGTTAACGAAATATTTTTGACTGATTCAATATCAAAATCCTGTTGATCTATGAGAACCTTTTCAACTGAACCAGATAAAATAGGTTCTGCTAGTGCTTGTTCACCCGAACTACTTTCTATAATTATTTTTGGAGGGTTGATAATGTCATAATCCGATCCACCATTTATTAATTCTACACCAGTCAATCCACCGTAATTTATAAAATCCTCTGATACTGGGGATCTTAATTCTACTCCATCCTTTAAAATTCCAATATCACCAATGTTCTCATCATTATTTGATACATTAAATAAATTTTGAGTTAGAGGAAATTTTCTTAAAATTTTATTAGCACTTATTTTCTTATTATGTTGTTTCTGTAGAGTGAATACATGTTGATCCTTAGTAGATGCTCCTAATCCAACTTGTACAGTGCTTGCTGTACCAATCTGTGCTCTAGACAAGTATAATGCCATTTTAGTGATATCTACACTAGGTCCTTCTATTATTGGATCAACATAATATAATTGACCATCACTTAGACCTGGAATAACGTCACTTGGATCACTATTTGCAGAATTAGGATCTTTAATTGAATTGTATACTACAGCATCACCCTGTATAAATTTGAGATCTCTACTTGAATCAAAATTAAATTTTAAATGATTGTATAAACCGTTTATAGGATCTTGAGCATCAAGTGCGAAATTAATACTTGTTTGTGCAATACCAGTAATTGTTTCTTTAATTACCTCATTTGTAATTGTATAGTCAGGTAATGAATTTGATGCAACATATCCATCAGTATTTCCATCAACATAAACATTTAAAACACTTGATATGATATTGTTATTTCCCTCTTTTATTTCTGTATTTAAACTGGATGCTTTATTAATTACTCTACGAATATCATATTGTTCACCTGAAACTGGAGTAAATCCTAAATTTGTTACGAATATTTGATTTAAATTAGAGTCTACATTAGACACTGTGAAAGAACCATCTACAACTTGTTCATTTCTTCGTAAAACTTGAAATAAATCACCCTTTTTAATAGATGATTTATCAACCTTAGTATCTAATTCAATTGTTCCACCAATTTCACTTGTCGTACCAATACCAACTTGGAATCTTGAACTTGTATTATAAATCCAACTATTTGCAAATATTTGCTTATCATTTGCAGAAACATTTAGTATTTTTTCACCAACATTCTTTACAAATATATTTTCCCCCTCTCTAACTAAAGATACGTTATCATCAGTCACTAGTTTGGATAGAACTCCAGTAATTCTTAAATCAACTTTTTTAGTTACGTCACCATTTTCATATCCAAATATAAAATCATCATTTCTAATATTATCTGCAGTATTAATTGGAGTTGTTATACCTGAACAACCAAAAAACTGGTTTATGGATTTTGATTCATAGTTGATTGTATTAGATCCACTCACTAAAATCCCTGTGTTGCCGAACCCTACAGTCGAATCAACAGATATAATAGTATCAGTTGTCGATACTCCTGATAAAACTTTTGTATTTGGATTTACAGTGAATATACCTTGTATTAAATCACGATCACTATATCCTACAAATAATGCAATACGATAGTAATTTTTACCATCTCTACTGAATATTTCAACCTCTGATACAGAAGCATTAGTACCTAAATCATTATTTTTATATATTGTTTGTCCTACAAGATTTTGAGGTTCTGCATCTTCTGTAATTAAATCCGCAATTATTATCTCTCTTCTTATATACTCAGCATCCGATGGTTTTATTAAGTTATTTTCAAGATCTAAAACTTTAGATTCTACCCCATATAATACCTTGAACAAAACTCTAATTGACTCTTCAATACCTTTTGACTGATAAAATGAACGAGCAAATTTTACAAAGTTACCTACATCCAAATCCGTTGATAAAGTTGAATCTTCAAAACCAGGTAAAAATGTTTTTTTTAATTTTTTGTAAAATTCTTGTAAAAATAAAACAGATAAATTTTTAACCGAAGAACCATTAGTATGAGATGTTGCTGTAGTTTCTTCAAATTTCAAACTTTCATTATTGACATCCAACAATGAAGACGAAACTCCAACATTATATCCTGTTACTCCACTGAAACCACGTAAACATCCAGTGAATGAAGTAGATGTTATTCCAGTATAAGATATAATTTCATCATCTATCTTTAGTAAACCATACTCTGATGGAAATCCTTTGGTGCTTGGAACATTAATAGATGTGTCATCTGATTCTATATCAGTTGTGATTGATGTAACACCTACAACAACTTCTGGAACTAAATTATCAACTTTCAAATATTGATCAAAATTACTGACTAAATCAGTTGCACCACCTTGAAATTCTTGAGAAATATAATATTGTTTAAAAAATTCGACTGCATTAGGAAAATCAGCAGAGATAAACTCTGGTAATTGATTTTCAATAATGGTATTGACCTTTATTCTTTTGTCAATTTGTGACATAAATTATTTCCTCTCTAAAACTCCATTTGAGTAACTTGAGGTATAGTAATCTCTAGTAAATACAACACCTGATACATCTTCTCCTGATGCTATTACGTCCTTCACCATATTTATGTTACTATTAGAAATGTCTAAACTGACAAATAAATCTTTGAGACCTATAACATCATTTGATTCAGGGAATGCTTGTATTTCTATTATGTTGTTTTGAGAGACGGTTGAAGTGATATTAATAGTGTTTAATATTACCTCACCCTTTTTATAATCAACAGAACCTGCTTCTTTCATAAGAACTTTAACATTATTTTTTTGATCTTTAGAAACAACACTAATAGTTCCTTTCATAGTTCCATCAAGATTACCTGCAGCATCTTTACTTGGAATATCAGTAAAATATGCTGTCTCTGAACTACCAGAAATCGTAAATCCAGTGCTTTTAATGTTATAACCAGCAGGATTAATATGAAACATATTTCCAAAACATAATTCATATTGAGCAAATTGATTAATTAAGGCATTTAAGTCTCTTCTAATAATTACTTTAGTAATATTTGAGGTAATACCATCATCAATACGATCAATTAGTTGATTTACTTTACTATACTTGAATCTTCCACCAAATTTATTCATCTCAACGTTATCTGCGTAAGATTGTAATGCACCCAAAACATCTGTTCTTAAATCAATTGATGATCCTATCTTTATAGGGTCATAATATACATTTGAGTCAATTTCAATGTAAAGTACTTTGAGGTCAATAATCTCAGAGTTGATACCTGCAATCGCATAACTTTTGAGTTTATTTTTAATCTGTGATTTATCAAAATCAGATATAAATGTACCATTTTTTGGTTTAATACTTATCTGTACTTTTCCAAATTGTGGTGGGTCTAACTCTTCTCCTCCAACGACTGCAACAGATTCTGTTTGGGGGTAAATTTGATTAATTATTGCCTCATAATCTCTTGATGTAACTGCTCTGTATTGTGCTGAGTAAAGTCTTGGAGCAAAATACTTAATAGACGACACATCTTCAACTTCTGCCCCATCAGAGGCATTTGAAACAGTAGTTACTGATATACTATCTGTTGGTGTAAAGAATCCACCATCATCCTTTGAGAAGGTTCCTTGGAAACTAAAATTACTTGGACCATTTCCATCTTTTCCATCAGTTACAATATATGTGGCAGTAATTATTGACCCATTTTCAAGTTTTTTACCGAAAAATCCATCTCCAAATAAAATTTCATATTTTTCATCTTGAACTTCTTGTGAAAGATAGATTTCTGAGTTTTTATTTAAATTTAAAATATTATCAACCTTCGCATACTTTCTTCCTATCGTTGTTTGGTTTGGATCTGCAACATATACGTTCAATGTTGATGCGTCTATGCCAGGACTATCAATTATAAATCTTTGATCCTGTGATGTATCAACTCTGTATACACGAGATAGAAAAGTTCCTTCATATATTGATATATTATCGCCAAATTGAGCAAATGAGTGAATAATAGGATTTCCGTTTGTATCTGTACCTACACTTCGACTTACAACTTTAGTTGATGTAACATTTTCAGGTATCGAAAAACGATAAGTTGTATTTTCAACATTTCCTATACAAACAAGACCTGATCTAAGTGTTAACTTCTTTGGTGTAGCGTTTGAAGTCAGTCCCATATCAACATCATCAAGTTTTATTGTTGCAATCGCTGATCTTCTTGAACGTGGAACGTATCCAATGTTTCGAGCAAGTGAAACTACGTTTTCACGAATTGTTGCAGAGTCTAAAAACGCTTCATTTGCAACTAAGTTCGCATTAAATGAGTTTATGTAAGTATTATATGCTAAAGTATCAATTAGAACAGAAAAGTTTGACCCTTCAAAGTCAAAATCCTTAAAATTAGAGTTTGAACGGAGAAAATCCTTAATCTGTGCTTTGATATTTTCAAAGTCTAAACTAGTGTACTGAGTAAAGGGCATATTATCTGGTTGGTTCTAATATAAAACTGAAAGATTGAGTTGGAACTTCTAATCCAACTATATCAAAAAGTACCTTAACCTCTAATTCATTTTGATCTGGTCTCCCTACCACCTCAACACCTAGATTACTAACTCTAGGTTCAAAATTATACACTGTTTCACGTATTTGGTCTTCAATTACAACAATAGTTGTCCTTGTATAGTTTTCAAATAGTGAAGCACGTATGTCTGTACCTATTAATGAGTTAAAAAACCTCTCAGTAGGTATTGTTTCAACTAAATTTCTCACTGATCTGACAATTGCACGTTCATTAAGTAGCACAGGAAGGTCTTTTGTCACTGGATGAGGTGAAAAAGACAGACTTATATCCTTAAATGCTCTTGATTTGCGTTGAATCGCCATTATTGATACTTTTAGATTTATTTATATCCCATCACGGAGTATATTCGTATCCATACTTCTGTAAATATTCCTCAAACAGCTCATCAGGAACTTTTCCTTCCCAATATTCCTTTTCGGTATACTCTTTTTTAGTCTCTGATGATTCCATAGTCGTCCTCTAGTACTTCTTTTAGATAATTTTCGTCCCAATAATCGTAATAATTGGTTTTTGCAAGTTTTTTTCTTGCTTCAGTGAGTTCTTTTCGTGGTTGACACAACACTAGGTTGTATTTTCCGTTCGATGTTTGTATTCCTTGTATGTATGTCTTCGTTTTTCCGTGATCTGCAATGAATTTGTAGTCAGGATAGTTTTGATTGTAGTCATCAACCGCATCATAGAGGTATTGAGCATCAATTTCGTCCTCCACAACATAAATTGTAACATCATATTCACTATTTGGCACAATATAACTTAATTTTTCGTCTAAAATTGTAAATTTAGCACTTGAAGCATAAGGACATATTGCAAAATTACCTAATTCTGGTCGAATTTTGGATAATTGTCGTATCCAATGTAAAATATACCTACTCTTCTCGTCTTTCATCGGGTGTTGTCCAGAAATAGTCGTCACAATCACCTAATCGACCCCAGTTAACATCATTCTCAACCTCAAAGATACGTGTTGATACCTTAAAATCAGGTATTTTAACGTCTTGTGGTGTCATTGAGGTGTCAAAGATACGACATCTGTTGTTTGGATAGAGACAAAACTGCCCATTTCGCAATTCAATGAGATTAAATGACTTATGTTCGTCAGGCATCTCACTTGTCGCAGTGTCTACTTGGTCATTATCACCATGATAGTTGTCTAAAGTACAAATATACTGCCCTTTTTGATTGCCAAAGTGCCTTGTACGACACTCCCACTCCATTGGAGCGACAAATTGCTTCACAATTACCGTAAAATCATAGTCCATACAGTTCCAAAACTGTAAATTGACCAAATCCATATCAGGATCAGGTATTTTTGGTCGGGAAAGAAAGGCAGAAATGGGTAATTTATCATACATTGCCCCATATTCGGGTAAATATGTCTCAAAATAGAAGGCACGACCCTGTATTGACTTTGCACAGACCCATAAACCCTCTACAAACTCTCCATGACCCGACTGAAAATCAGTTAGATACTCTTTTCGTACCCATACTTTCTTCGTTGGTAGGTTTGCAATTAATTTTGACATGTTTCAAAGAAGTTAGAAATCTCGTATCCCTGTAATTTTGACTTATAATCTGATGATTCTCCCAGATAAAAGTAATCATACCCTAATCTTTTATATAATGCAATCTCATTCTTGTTCGCAACGTGTCCTAAACGCAGTTTCTTATTTCGATAGTTCCAAGCAAACTGATCCGCCCATACACTATTCACACTCTTAAATTTATAAGCAAGAGTAAATGCTGCTAACTCATTTTCATCATAGTAACCAATGATATCCGTATGCGGTAATTCAAACTCTTCACGGAATATCGGCACCACATCATCAAATTTCTTATAGTTTACATACTCTCGATAGATTTCAAGACACCTCTCAAAAGAAGAACTACCAAGAATACGATAATTATGGTACTCTTGATAGTTTGTGTCCTGAAGTCGAATCCGACAATACATTAACGACCCTGCCCTCTGTATCTTTTGCGAGCCGAGTTACGAGAGGAAGCGGAGTATTTCGAGTGCTTCCCTGTTCCTTGTCGAGTTTTTTTGGGTCGTGACTCAGTTACATAAGTACTTCCCATCATTCCTGATCGTTTTGCCATTAGTCTTCTTCCTCCTCTATAGGTTCATAAGTAATTTCTTGTTGTATTGGTTGACCAGTTACATACTGTTCAACAGCATAGTCTTCCAGACGGTCAAAGAGTTCTGATTGACTGACGCTCCAGTAAACGATTTTACCTTTACGCAGTATATTGTATCTTGTCATAGGTGGGAGTTTTATATCCATTTATATGATTCTGGTTTTCTCGTGACCAACTCGAATGCGTGGATCGCACCAGATTTCAAATCCTGCCTCTTTTGCATCAAGACAGAAAGAAACGTCCTCACCGCACATATCTTGAACCTCTCCTGATTCAAATACCTGCATCTTTGGAGCAAACCAAGGATAAGGCATACCTTCGTGTTCAAAGACTCCATTCTTAATCAATAACCAACCAAAACCACTATAGTCAACTGTAAATGGTTTCTTTCTCTTACTGATACTTTCAATTGTTTCGTGATTCATCACTCCACCATTTCCACGGAAATCATTTTCATCTAACCAGTGAGCAACGGATGTTGTCTTTCCATCTTCGGTGCAGTACCATCCTGCAACAATCTGTCTCTCTTTCTCAGGGTCAACGTGTAACTTAAATCCTGCAAGTTTTGTTTTATCTGTACCATCCTCATTCTTTAAGGGTACTCCCTTTTCATCTAATTCTGGTTGATATACTTCTTCCTTTGTAACTGCCTGTTCTGGAATCGCATTCAATATTAACTGATAGAACTTCTCTGTGTTGAAAACAATATCTGAGTCAATCCAGAGTTGATAATCATACTTGAGTTTACCATCCCAAGGTATTTGATTTGGTCCTCTTAAAACATTTGCTCCTAAACATTTGCATCTTGCAAAGTTTACCATTGATGAATAATCTTGAGATATCTGTATTGCTGCTCCTGCTTGTACTAAATCAAATGCTAAAGTTACAAATGATTTAAGAAAATTATATGAGACTCCTCGACCTGGTAAACAAAATACAATTGTTTTTCCTTTTACCAATGCTCTTGCTAAAGCATAGTCCCATTCTGGTTTTGAAGGAGTTTTTTTCTTCGGGTTTTTCGCTTTGACTGTGAATCCTTTCGCCATAATGTGTTGTAATTACATTCATATCATACTGTAATTTATACACTTTGTCAATGCTTCTTTTTATTACTTGGTTCGGCAAACAGGAAAGGTTTATACGATATTAGTATCTGGTGCTTCTTACCAGTTCTCTTTTCGTAAGTATCAAATGTAATATTAAATCGTATATGGCGATTTGTAAAAATTACCTTACCGATACGAAACTCTTCTTCTTCCATTAATAAGAATGCTCCGCAACTGAACCATTAACACATGCATCATCAACACACTCTGCATATGTAATATCTTCTTTCCAATATGATGTATATAACTTATTCCATATTAATGTAAATTCTTCGAGTGTCAAATTTTTAAATAAAACTTTTTCTTGAAAGTAAATGTGATAGGTTGGATTCATTGGGATACCTCTTGTATGTGGATGCCAGCTGTGTCTATATGCCAAACTAATTCTGTGTCCTCGTACCAGTCAAATTCATTGATAACCCATTCAGGTACTACGATTTGATATTGGTTTGTAATTGGATCGATTGTGATGGGTACTTTTGAATCTTCGTACTTCTTCATAAGGGATATGTTTTTCACTTTTCCAGTATATAGTACATAGGTATTTTTTGCAATCCTGTGTGGGCATTTTTACACACGAAAAAATTTCTGTACCCCCTGTGTAAATCCTTTGCGTTTTCCATAGAGAACTCGCTTTGGGTCGTTTATAGCTTATATGGTACCTTGCGATTTTCAATCAGGGGGGCACCCGCCCCCATCACTGGT
>VTLG01004123.1_pt1 | contig 36474 bp, 46 predicted proteins | sample 4694571 | NCBI WGS metagenome assembly VTLG01 (sample SAMN12604809, study PRJNA352737) | marine metagenome | biome: ENVO:00000447; feature: ENVO:00000209|ENVO:00000569|ENVO:01000036; material: ENVO:00002151; isolation source: viral sequences binned using virsorter ...
GAGTGTAGAAACATTTCTAACATATCTGTATAGTCTATTAAGAAATTACCTTCTTTATAATTAGAGTAGTTTTTTACAAACCAATCAAAGTGCATCCAAGATATATTTGTACCAGCCTCGTTCCACTGCTCCCTAAAACCTACACATCTATTACGAGCCATGTTTTCTATGAATAACATGGTATCACCTTTGCTTTTTAGTGACATTAAATTTTCACCATCCCAAGCTGAGTTTATACGTTCACCTATAGTTCTGCTAAACTCTCGTAAATTACTACGAGCCATAACGTCACTCCTTGTTAAACCAAGCCAGTGATAACACAGTGAGTGAAGAGTTCTAAAATAAACAAGCTCTTTAGGGTCAAACTCAAACTTATCTACAGCTCGTACAAGAGCCTCGTTCGCAGCTTTTTTCAGTGAGTGAAGAGTTCTAAAATAAACAAGCTCTTTAGGGTCAAACTCAAACTTATCTACAGCTCTTACAAGAGCCTCGTTCGCAGCTTTTTTAGTAAATGCTACATATCCTAGTTTATTTGGTTTAATTCCTGACTCTAAAAACTTCTCTACCCTATTTAATAGATAAGTAGTTTTTCCAGTTCCAGGTGGACCAAGTACAACGTTCCACATTATATCTCATCCTCATCAAAAGTTTGAGGATCTAATAAATCTTCCTCGTGGTTAAACTCATCAATATACCAAACATTTGTGCCCCTACCCTTGATATTCCAAAACTTATGTTTAGCTTTTAAGTCACGCAACTTAGAGGCTATACGATTAGTCTCCATATCTGTAAACCTATGCTTAGCCAAGTAATCTTTTAAATCTTTTATTCTAAAGTAAGTTTTACCTTCCTCAGTCCATGGTTTACCTAATAATATTTCATCTCTAGTATTTGCTTGAGCCATGTCTGTACAGAAGGATTCTAGTAACTCCATAAACTGTCCCTCAATAGTTACGTCATCACTAACCTCTATAATCTCCATACCACTGTCCATCAAACTTTGTATTAGAGTTTGCCAAGCTCTATCGTTCATACGTGCAGGCATCATGTTTAATATCTCCATACACGCTCTTTGAAACTTTAATTGATTCTGTAGTTGCTCTGTATTAAGTTCTAACCTTTTATCATTTATAGATAAGAACCATAGAGGTGGCTTGGTATCGAGTTTAGAAAGACTAGAAAAGGTTGGCGTACTATTAGCATCGCCAACACCATATTTACACCCACGACACTTAGCCACGTTACAGTATGATTTAATCGGTTCATCGCTACACTTATAATTATACTCCTTCTTTTTTAGTGTACTTATCAAAGTTAAAACTTCTTGAGCAGGTAAAGGAGGGTGCACATACTTACGGTTATACTCCTCTATCTCAAGTTCCCATTTTTCTGGATTTGATTTTTTAAGATAAACACCAACGTTAAACAATCCATTATTCCTTGTACCTTCAGGGAAGCCTTGTTTGAGTAATACTTGTAAACAAGGAGGTCCATCTTTTATATCATCTAGTACAGGTACTTCTAATTCTACTAACTCTTCATGAGTTATCATTCTTTCTTCTATAAACTTTATGAAGTTAGTTATTGATAACGCATCTCCCTTTGAGTCAAACGCATACCTCATTGATTGATCACCTTCAAAGTAAGGCATGTTTAACCAACTTCCTATATCACCACGGTCAACTAACACTTCTCTTTGTTTAGGGAATATCTCTACACCACCGTAGCCTAATCCTGCAGCTATCTCCCTGAGTTTATCTTGCATATCTCCTGCAGGTGCTTTTTCTTTTAAGAAACAATAAACATGAGCACCACCGCTCTTGCTTCTACAAACTACTAAAGGCAGTTTAAATTCTTCTATTTTATTAACTAATTTTTCTAGGTTGAGAGAATATATATCGATATCTATAGAACCCCATTTTACTAAGTTATCTTCATCTATAGGGATAATACCTAGACCTTGTGTGCCGTTTAGATGGTCTTGCCAGTGCTTAACTCCTGCACCTACGGTTTTGATAGTTTTTGCTTTTCCTTGAGTTTTTTGTCCTACTATATTATTTTCTACAGTAAAAGTGCCGTGAGCCCTATTTGAGCCATGAAAGATCTGATTTAATTTTTCTGCTATCTCCAACGGTCACTCTCCAGTTAAGGTGGGAGCAAGCCCCCACCTTAGTTACCATATAATTAAAATGGAGCTTCTGATGAGTCAGTAGAGCCAAAGCTATTTTCAAAGCTGATACTACCAGCAAAGTTTTTAGCAGCATCGTATAGATGCATCTCTCCTTCTTCTAGCACTCCAAGGTTTTCTATACTCCAACCGAACCATGTACCACGGTCATTGGACTCTGCTACAGTTGTAAGTTTATACTTATGACTGTACGAGGGTGGAGTAAATACATTACCCTTACTGGATTTTACCTTCAAACTAGCCATCACTGAGTTCCAAGTTCTAGACTTTTTCAACTGTGTGCCAGCCATAGGTATCATAACTTGCTGATAAGAGTCACCACTTACCACCAATGCGTAATGTGTAGCTGAAGTTTGTATGTAGTTACCATTCTCTAACACATCTGCCCCAGTTTTATCTTTAGTAGTTTTAGATAATATTTCTGGGTCAAGGTGTTGTTGAATTAAACCGCCACCACTTTCACGTGGTTGCCATTCTAAAAACATACGCTTATATGAGACAGGTATTACCACACACCCTGTTTCCTCTGTAAAGAGTTCATTGGTTACTGTGTTAACTATGTCACCTGCAGCAGCACCGTCTACATACTTACCGTCTCTTTTATTTACTTCTGGGCTTAACGCTTGAAGTATTTTTAAACGAGGGATAGTAAGGTCATCAGCTGTTAAGTTTTCTAAGCCACTACCTGCGTCTTCTTCAAAAGCTGACGCTGTAGTAAGAGCTGTAGTTTTCTTTTCTGCTACTTCAGTTTTCTCAGTCACTTTTTCCTCAGTCACTTTTTCATTTTTCTCTGTCATTTTTTCACCTTTATTTTTTGACCTACATAAACGTTAAAGGTTTCTAAGGGTAGGTCGTTCCCTTTTTCCACCTGCTCCTTAACTACTGCTTTTAAAGTCATAGGCTCTACCCACTTCTTTTGAACTAAGTCGTGTCCTTCACTCTCAAGCGTAGCCATGAGATCTTTAGCAGCATCATCCTCACCTCTACCGAAGTTAGCTGATACTGTATTTTTGATTATATCCCCTAAACCGTTGTTCTCAAGCCAATGAAAGCAAGCGTCACGGTTATCAGGAGTAATCCTCGCAGAATAATACGACTGTACTGACATACTTGTACCATCTGCTAATTTAAATTCACTGACACCAAGTTCTCGTAGTTTATTAGGTAAGGTATCCTCACTTAATTTACGGTACTCGTTTTTCAGGTTTTTTAAATGTTCTTCTTCTAATTGTATTTTTTCTTCTAGCTCTGCTAGTTGTCTACCTAAGTCACTTATGTTACCTAAGTCCTCAGCCTGTATATCAGGTTGAGTTTCTTTTTCCATTTTATCTATTATACTCATATTTCCACCTCGACTGGATAGTATGTAAATTCACGGTTATCCCATTTAAGAAACTTAACACGTCCTTGATTATAATCTGCAGCCACAGCGGTACATATTCCTATAACTGCTGGGTCACCTATTAATAACAGGTGGTCTCTGTCGTTAAAATAACGTAACTCTTTTTTGATAGTAGATACAGCGTCTGCTGTATCCCACATAAGGTTGGTTTTTTCTGGTAAGATAAATTTAAACTCGCCGTATTTATTAGCGGAAAATATATTTTTCTTTTCGTCAGGTTTTTGGGCGACGTAGACTGTAGGTTTATTCATATTCTTGTTTCTTATTTCTTAATACTTTCGATTTTAACTTTTAAATATCAAAAGGTAAAGCACTAGGTTGACGATGTGTTAAAAAACTTTAGGCATCACCGCCACTACCTATCTACTACCTTATTATTATAGTAGTTATTTAAATTTTATATACCACGCATGCCTATTATTTTTAATTTTTACTAATAGCCTAATAGCCAACACACTCAAAGCCTTGTATCAAGTAGGTTTAAAGAGCTATTGAAAAAGCTATCGGAGGGGTATTAGATATATTTAGCCAATAATGGTAAAACGTGTATTTATTTTTTACTTATTATATGGCATACTATGGAGACATATATAAGAAAGAAGAAACATGACAGAGTTTTTATTTAAAACTAATCCATACCAACACCAGCTAGAGGCTTTAGAGTCTTCACACGATAAAGAAGAGTTTGCTTTATTTATGGAGATGGGGTGTGGCAAGTCAAAAGTAGTTATAGATAATTTTGTACACCTGTACAGAGAACAAAAAATAAATGGTGTATTAATATTAGCACCTAAAGGTGTGTATGATACATGGTACAGTAAAGAGATACCGAACCACGTACCAGATGAAATAAACTATCATTCAGTAAAATGGTCAAACGCTAATACACAAAAGAATAAAAAGTTATTAGCCACATTATCAGAAGAACCAGAAAGGCTCAATATATTAATAATGAATATAGAAGCCTTGAGCACAAAGAAAGGCACTCAGTTTGTTACTGACTTTTTATTTAAAAGAAAGTCTATGTTTATAGTTGATGAAAGCACAACTATCAAAAACCATAAAGCTAAAAGAACAATTAATGCTGTTCGTTTAGGTAAGTACGCTTACTATAAAAGAATATTGACAGGTAGTCCTGTAACTAAAAGTCCACTTGACTTGTACAGTCAAGCATATTTTTTAGATCCTAGTTTATTGGGGTTTAGTAGTTATTTCTCATTTAGAGCCAGATATGCTAATTTAGTAGAAAGATCAGCGAACGGTAGGACGTTTAAACAGGTAGTAGGGTATAAAAACCTGACAGAACTGAACGAGAATCTCCTTAAATTTAGCTCTCGAGTGCTAAAAAAGGACTGTTTAGACTTACCTGACAAAGTGTATCTCAAAAGAATTATTCAAATGACTGATGAACAAAAACGTGTTTATAAAGATTTACAAAAACAAGCAAGAGCTTCTTTGAGTAAAGGCACAGTCACTATTACACACTTAATTACACAAATTATTAGACTTCATCAAGTGTCTTGTGGTTTCGTAGGTCTTGACGGTGGCGGTCTTACTGAATTAGCCAGTCAAAGATTGCCTGAGCTCATGGAGATATTAGAAGAAACAGACGGTAAAGTAATTATATGGGCAAACTACAGGCACGATATACAAAAGATAGAGGCAGAGTTGACCAAGGTCTACGGAGAAGAGTCTGTAGGAACTTACTACGGTGATGTAGACCAAGATCGTAGAGCAGAGGTTATAGATCAGTTTCAAAATCCTGACAGTCCATTAAGATTTTTTGTAGGTAATACTCAGACAGGTGGTTACGGTATTACACTCACTGCAGCAAACACCGTTATCTACTACAGTAACAACTATGACTTAGAAAAACGATTACAGTCTGAAGACCGTGCTCACCGTATAGGTCAAGTAAATAAAGTTACCTATATAGACATAGTTTGTGAACGTACAGTTGATGAAAAAATTGTTAAGGCTTTACGTCAAAAACAAAACATCGCTCAAACTGTGCTTGGTGAGGAAAAGTGGACAGACTGGTTAGTTTAACGCTCTATTAAACCTTTAGTGTCAGGTCTAACTCTAGGTAATCTCATAGCAGGCATAGGTGCAACATCAAAACTAGGCATTATAGGAATCTGCGGTGCTAAAGGCATCACAATGGGTGTTTGAGGTATTTCAGGCAGTTGGATAGGAATGTTTGGCATAGGTATTGAGCCTATACCACCACCTATAATTGTACCTGTTGGTAAATTATCTAATATTTCTTGTATGTCTATATTACCAACTTCAGGTTCAAAGACCACACCTCCAGGAGCAGGTGTTCCTGGACCCATAGGCAAACCTAAGTCTTGTCCTGTTACTGGAATCGCTTGTTGTACTGCTGGAGGCGGTGCTAGAAAACTTCTAAATGTTTGTCTTTGCATATCCATGAGTTTCCTCATATCTTCTTGACCACCTGGATCTGTTCTCATTGGATTTATAAGAGCTTCTATACCTGTAGGTGCTGGTGCTGGTGCAGGAACCACCATTGTTTGCCTTGGTCTTCGAGTTGACATAGTTCCAAACAAAGAAGAAAGACCCCCTCTTGATTCTCTAGGCATTCTTTCCATACCCATACTTTGATCTCTCATGGCTTGATCTTTTACATTTTTCACTAACTTTCTAAAAAACCCCATATTATTCTCCGTATCCGTATTTCAATTTTACTCTACCACCAAGATACATACCTTGTGGTCTTTGAAAATCTGGACCAAACCTAATAGTGTCTTCTGGAGTAACCTCTGTTGTTGGCTCCTCCTCTGCTACATCTTCTCGATAGTATATCCTACCCAGTGTTCTAACTAAACCTTTTACTACTGGATTTCTTTGCCATCTATCTTTCATGATAGCATCGTACATCTCATCTGGGTTACTTAATAACTCTACCTGTTTGATATCTTTTTTACCAGATACAATACTTTTAACAGCAGTCATTACACGACCTGGAGTGGTAAATAAACCTACATAAGCACGAGCTAAACTATTTAAAGAGTTAAGCATAAAATTATCTGCTTGTCTAACAGCACTCACTCTTGGGTCATCAAATGCTTTTAATTTTTTAGAGATGTCTGTAAGTTGTTTTGTAAATTTATTGCCAAACCAAACTTCTAAGTTGTCTTTATTTAAGTTTACATACTCCTCTAGTTTATTACCATCAAAAATATCTTGGTTCAACGCACCTTTTCTTTGAGTTTTTTCTGTCAAATCTTTGAAGACATAAGACTTATAAGCATCAATTAATTCTTGACTACCGTTATTAGTAAGAGCATCAAACACTTCTTTAGTAGCGGTAATTTTTCCAGGACTCCAAGTGTTATTAAATAAATCTTCTGGTGATTTAAAGTTTCTAGCCACATCAGATAAATTCGTGTTTTTAGCTATAGCGTCTCTTGCTCTTGTTAAGGCTAATTGTCTCTGTTTAAAAGTATTTATAAACTGTTCTGCATTAGTAAACTGTTGTATTTCGTCTTCTGTAAAAAACTTTTTAATAATATTTTCATTCTTGGCCATAAAAGTTTCGTGAGCTCTAGGCGACTTAGGTCTCATGACATCACCTACAGTTTCCACTACTTCATCAATGTATGAGTTGTATATTCCGCCTTTTAACCCAAGTAACCCTGTTGTGTTTTCTGGATCAAATAATACATCATCTATAAATTTAGGTGATTTTAACGAACCATCAGCTTGAGGTGTTATATTGTTTCGTAGAAACGTAACAAAACCATTATATGCAGTTTTATCGCCTTGTCTGTATAAATCGTTGCTCACTGTTTGAAGATTTAATAATCGTTTTATTTGATCATTGTTAAAATCTTCCATTTTTTGTCTGTATAAACCTTCAGCTCTTATAAACTCGTCGTAGGCTTGTTTATTACCTGAATCTTTTAATGTTTGAGCTCGTATGCTTTCTAGAGTTTTTCTAAACGTTACAAGTTCGTCAACATTATTGCCCATAGCAACGTTTTGTCTAATGATGCTTCTTAGGTTAGAGAGATCCTGTGTAAATACTGCATCAGATTTTTTAACACCTTTTTCTATACTCTCAATAATACCGTTTACTATTTTCTTTTGTTGTGGGTCAGCAAAGGCTTGTTGATTTAATATGTTTTTAAACCTTTTAGTAGGAGCCAATAACTTACTGTAATCGTATGGTTTTTGGTTAGGTTTAAAGTTTGCTAATTGTTTAGCATTTTCATAAGCATCATCTACTAACTTACTAGCTGAATCTTCTGCCGCAGAAAAACTAGCTCTTATTTGAGCACCAGCTGTAGCTGGATCTATTGAGCCATCAGCTATACCTCTAAATAAATTATCAGATTCTACACCAAGTTCCACGAGCTCTTTTTCTGCTTGTACAAACTTAGGGCTGGTCTCTATAGTTTCTTGTGCTATGCCTCTTATTTCTTCACCACGTAGAGCTCTTGCTCCTGCACCACCTTCTTCTTCTACTAATTCACGAGTTATGCCTTGTGCTTCAAATGGTTCTGGTACAAGTTCTCTACCCATACGTTCTTGTTCTGTATATATTTCTCTTAAGGGTTGCGCTTGTTGAGACGATGTTTCAGCTTCTCTCCTTAACCCTGCTTCTACGTTTTCTGCTGGAGATTTTATTTCTACACCTTCATCTGCTGCTCTTATCATGACTTGGGGAGCAGTCATAACAGCAGTGTCTTCACCTGCTTGTTTGAGTGTTTCAAAAGATTTTATAAATTCATCTTCATTAAGTAAAGTTTCTGGTACATTAGCCACTCTCATACCGAGTTTTACTAGTTTAAACACAGGGATAGCACCTAAACCAAACAACGCTGTCATACCAGCCTCTTTCATAGACTGTCCCACTATATCATAGTCTTCTGGTAGATAACCTTGTTCTTTTAAATAATTTAAATTATTTAATCGCCATATAAAAGTTGCTGTAGTTTCACCAGCTATCGCTCCACCTGCGATACCGACAGGACTACCACCAGTTGCTATACCACCAACTACACCACCACCTATACCTAAGGTTATCTCTGCAGCGAGAGGTTCTACAAAGGATAAAAAGTCTCCTTTATCGAGTCCTGGAGGGTTAATTACAGTAGGCTGGTTATTATTTAGAGGGTCATTAAAAATTAACTCTCTTGTGTTAGGTTCTACCCTTACGTCATAATCGTAAGTTCTAGGTATATTATAGTCTTCTGCATAATTTTTCTGTAAAACTCTTGTTACATAGTTAGGATCTACTCTTATATCAGGTGGTAGCAGTTCTATTTGACGGATAGTGTCACCTTGCGCACCTCCTGTAAAATCTACCCCTGTGTACTCAGCCTTTGTTTGCGGTTCTGCTCTAACGATGTATGTTTCTACAAAATATGGATCATCAGCTAGTATGCCTTTTTTAATAGCATCGTCCATAGCTTTTTTATTCTTCATAAAATCTACGACAGGTGCAAACTGACTCATGCTTTTAGTAGGTTCTGGTTTTACATAACCGAACTCAGCTAGTTTTTGTAAGTCCATTTGTAGTGCTCTTTGTGTTTGTGCTACTCCTGGATTTACGAGTAGACCAGCTTGATACTCATCAAGCATTTTATCTAAATCTATTACGTCATTCTGTGCCATTATTGCTTTAGTTGTTTTTCTATGTAGTCCTTTATAGGATCAAAGTCTCCTCTTCCTAGAGTTTCTCGTATTGTTGCTAGATATCCTAACTGTGCAGCTTGATCGCCTTTACTTAAATACTCTACATATATGTCATGTATTGTTTGATTACCGTACCCAGAACGTTCATTGCCTCCAGGAAGCACGGTCACTGATTGAGCATCTGTGTTAGCTGGTATATAGTTAGCATCTCTATATGCGTTAGGACTTGTCTTGAGTTCTTCTTTTAATTCTGCTATGGTATATGTTGCATCTCTAAATGGTTTAGAAGCACTGTCTGTTCCTTTTACATCACCGAACATTTCTTCAATAAATGTGACTCTTGTTCCATCTGGCTGTGTAGTGCCCATAGCATATTTAAGTTCATTGTCTAAAGCTATCTCGTGTTTTTCAATAACAGATAACGTTAAATCATCTATTAAAGTTAAAAACTCAGTAAGTGAAGTAGCAAAAGCACCAGCTCTTTGTAAGAATCTTTCCATATCCTTGTCTGATATATCACGGCTTTTTTGATTATCACTTGCCGCACTTTGTAAAGCTAATGTTAATACTAAGCTGTTTACTCTTTTTCTTGATAAACCTGAGTTAAGTAAAAATTTACCTAAATTACTATTCGCAATTTTTTCATCAAACTGTTTTGAGTATTTATCAAAACTTTGTATTTCTTCTCCTGGATCTAATACACCGTTACCGTTAGCGTCTGTATAAAGATTGTACCCTTGGTTAGGATCTGTAAATATAGTTTTTAATTGATCAACTTCGTCAATAACTCGTTTACCAAAAGTTGTTAAACTACCAGCAGTGCCGAACGTGATAGGCGCATTATTTCTTTCAGCTTCATTAACTAAATCTACTATACTTTGACGAGTCTTAATTACTTGGTTTCTAGATGTGTCGTTTTGTATTAAAAACTGTTGTACTCGTTTTCTTTCTTTACTTTCTAGGCTTTTAGTTAAAGCAGAGCCATCACCCTTTACTAACAAAGGTTCACCATTTGGTCCAAAGACCACCATATTTTCTTCACCTACAGGAGTGTACAGTTCTCTACCTCTAGGCGATAATAGTTCTTGTGCAGAGACAAAAGTAGGTAAGCCTGTAGCTTTTTCTATCACCGATTTTACACTTGCTGTTCCTACAGGTGCAGCTATAGTGTTTGGATATTCAGCTAAAAAGTTTTCTAATTCAACTTCTGACATCATCATTGATTTACCGTTGACCATGTACAGTTTTTTACCTTTCGTTAAATTACCTTTTCTAACAATAAAACCTTCTGCTTGTTTATTTAAAGCACCTGCTGAGGTAAGTATTTCTGTTCTAGCTGGTGCATCATTATCTGGCTGACCGTCTTTATTTTCATCAACAAATAAAGTGTACTCTTCTGTATTTCCGTCTGCTGCTGTCCAAGGTTCAACTCTGTTTCCTTTTTGAGCCATAGCATCTGCTTCTTGATCATTATAAAACACAGGATTAGGTTGATTATTTAATTTATATGGACTTTTCTTAGCAGTTTTTAAACTTCTCGCTAAAGCTCGTTGATCTTTGACGTCAGCTAGATATAATTGCATAGCGAAATCATCTATTTTTTGCACTCTATTTATATCTATAGCACTGAGTTTTTCTTCGTAATCTCTTTCTCCTTTTCTTTTCGATATAGCGTATCTACTAAATGCTCCCGCTAAAGCTGTGCCCCAGTCTTCGCCTTTTTGACCTGATTGTATTAATGCAGCACCAGCCACTAAATAAGGTAATGCTTGGTCTGGTTTAGAAACTAAATCTTTAATATCTGTTTTTTCTAAATCTACACCGTAAAAATCTGCTACTGCGTTTCTATAGACATTTAATTTATCTGCTGGTTCTAAATTAGCGTCTATATCTAACATAGCGGTAAATGTGTTTAATGCTTCAGGGTCATCTTCTCCTCTAGAAGCAGCACCTGTTGCAGATGCAACAACAGATTTTTTCAATGGGTCATCTTCTTTATCTAATGCCTCTGCTTCTTCTTCAGTTAAGTCAAGGTTCATATCTTCTAAACCAGCGAGTATAGTGCCTTCTGCTAATATACTTGATGGATCTAACTGAGGATCAATAGTTGTTTGAATTAAATCAGAAACACTACCACCTTGTTCTACGTATTCACTCAGTTCTTGAGATTCATTATCTTCTAATAAAGAGTCAATACCTATACCTTTTGGTCGTTCAACAACTCTAGGTCTTTGTCCTTGCATCACAGACACTGTCATAGCTATTTGATCTTGAGGGATACCAGTTAACTGAGCTATTTGGTCCACGGCTAACCCACTACGAGCTAACCTCATGATGGTTTGCTCTGGTGATTCATCAGGCATAACCATGTTTGTGTTTTGATCTGTAACCGTACCGCCAAAAGGGTTATTACGATCACCAGTAATCGTAGTTATACTTGGACTAATAAATGGGCGGAAAGGATATTTATTTTCCACTATTTAAGTGCTCCGTAAGCAGTTAATGCAGTTCCTAGTGTCTGCATTAAGGGGTTAGTATCGTTTCCTGTCATACCAGTTTGTAAAGTTGTACCACCTAAAGCTGGAGCTAGACCACCAGCCAATCCTGCTGCAGCACCGATAGTTTGCATTGGTAGATTGTACTGACCTACAAAATTACCGAAGGCTAAGTCTAGACCTCTTTGATCTAATCCTTGTTGCAGACCACCCATGCTGGCTAGTCTACCGATATCTGTACCGAGTAAACTGCTACCTAGTGAACCTAAACCAGCTAACTGTGAACCTGCTGATAAACCTAATTGACCTAAACCAGCACCACCAGAATAAATATCTCTAGCACCTTGACCGAGAATATTAGCTAAGTTACCACCTAAAGCACCTATACCTCCAGCAGTTCTACCGAGTAAATTACCGAAGTTAGTTCCTAAACCAGCTAACGCTGTGCCTATACCAGCCTGTTGACCAGCTAAACGACTCAATAAGTTAGCTTGACCTGCAGTTCTTGCTTGTTGTGTTTCAAAAGCTGACTGTGCTCTACGTGCTGCGTCACCATAACCTGCCGACCTGATAGCACCTACTCTTTCTGCTGCACCTCTAGCTGCAGCTTCTGCTAGTTCTTCTCCTAGCAATCTACTACGAGAACCGCCGAAAGCACCAGCACCTACAGATCTTGCTCTCCGAGCGATATCTCCTTGAGCTAGACCTTCTCTTACATCTTTGAGTGTTTGTTGTACTACTTGATCTTCGTAAGGGTTATAAAAATTTTGTATAGAGCTAGGATCAAACATCCTAGTTGCGTCAAAGCCTACGTCTGCTGCTGTGCCTAATCCTCTACCAGCACCTAATAGTTCACGTGTTCCTAAACCAGTAGCAAGACCTGCTACTCTTGGTGCTTGTCTTAAAAGTCTTGTTCCTTCCGCAGTGCTTCTTTCTCCTGCACCTATAGCTTCACCTATCAAACCTGCAGAAGTACCGAAAGCATCTCCTGCAGTTCCTATACCACCACGTATCATCTCTTCCGCACCTTGTAGGTAGGGTTGATATCCACCTACCCCTTGAGCAGTAAGACGGAACGCTTCTCGTTGTGCTGGGGTAAAGTCAGCTATACGTTGACCAGTGTATGTGTATGGGTTAGCACCAGCAACACCGAACCCCATAATTTTGTTAACTAAATCTTGGTTCAGTAAAGGCAGGATTCCAGGGACGTTCTGTCCAGGAACCCCAGAAAAAAACTGAGCCAGCATATTAGGTGGTAGTGTTTCCGTTCTTTGATAACTAGTTTCTTCTGCCATTAAGCTCTCCCGATGCCCATCTGTTTTGCTTTATTCTCGTTTTTGTCCATCATTGCGTAAAGTCTTTTTATCCCTGCTTCGTGGTCACCATCACCTAAACCTGCTACTGCTTGTTTAGTCATAACAAACTCACCGTCTGCAAGTATAGCATTGACTGTGTCTACATCACCTGCTCCGTTAGGATCTTGTATATCGCCACCTTGATCTCTCATGTCCATTACGCCACCTTCATTAAATTCAGGAAACATTAATTCGCTGTATTCATCGTCCGACATAGTTGCTCGTAAATATGCAGCAGTTGCTGGATCCAGCATTTGAGCACCTGCACCTAAACCAGTAGTCATGTAGTTAGGCATACCTGCACCTAAACCTACACCTTCAATACCGTATTGAGTGGGTAGTGTTGCTGGTCTAAGTGGGTTTTGCAAATAACCACCTAGCTCACCACTTGGTCCAGGCATAGCAGCATTATTTTCTACTTTGTCAAAAGCACCGATTGCTCCTAAACCTAGTGCACCTGCACCTACTTTTTGTAAGCCAGTGAGTGCATCAAAACTTGCACCTAATCCTTTATAGCTTGCAGGAAGAGTTCTACCTAGAGTGCCTGCTGCAGAAGCACCAATATCTTGAAAGAAACCACCTATACCACCTGCACCAGGAGCAGCAGGATTAAGGCTTCTAAACATACCTGCTTTGTTAAATGGGTTAAGTGAAGTTAATCCACCACCACCTTTAACACCAAAACCTGCTGCCACGTTACCCATTACATAACCTTGAGCAGCACCTTTTACAACACCTCTTAAATCACCCTCTTTTACACCACCACCGATACCGCCACCTATTGCTGCACCTGCTGGTCCACCTATAGCAAAACCTACAACTTGACCGATTACAGGTGCTACTTTTTTAATTGATTTACCTAACTTTTTAAAGAAACCAAACTCAGGTGCACCTGTGAGTGGGTTAATTGAGTTTTCAAAATGTCCTACTTGATACTGGTAAGGGTTAAGTTCATGACGTTCAAAAGCGTCAAATAGTTGTCTTTTTAATACAGGATCGTCTGCTATAGGTCTAGGTAAGACCATTTCTCCAGGAGTAAGGTGCCCAATCATGTTGTCGCCGTAGCGACCATGCATAGCTAATTCATAACGTGCGTCTGCTAAACCTTCTAAACTCTCTAACCCTGTAGTCTGCATAGTCCTCTGTTTAACTCCTGATTCAGTTTAGTTTAACTAATTTGAAGAAAGTTGTATATATCATAATGAAATACTCGTTGCTCCTGCTATTTTTAATGTTACTTCCCCTACTGAACCAGTAGCTGATAAACCTTTATTAATTTTAGGTGTAGTTATAGTTATCCACTCATTACCACTATAAACCTCTAGTGATTCGTTGTTCGTGTTCCAGACTATACTTCCTGGATTAAACTTAGCTTGACCTTTAGTAGTATCATCTATTTGACGTATATTGTCTGGATCAAACTCTCCTAAGTTTATTTCTAGTATCCTAACAAGACGGTTATAAGTTTCTGCGTTGACCACCTCTTCCATTTCTATAGGTAGTCTAGTAACTAGTAACCTACTCATCGCCTACCGTCTGTCCTTACATCTAAACGTGTTGCTCCTAATCTCCAACCTGTTTCTGTATTTGCAGATACGTTATCATCATCTGATTCTACTCTTACTACTGCTTGTCTTGCTCTTGCTCTCACGTGTGATTGTTGGGTTGTACTACTGATAGCATTAGTACTGTTTGTTGTAAGTGAGTCTCCTGGAAAGTTACGTGTTTTTAAAACTACGTTCACTTGACCGCCATCGCTATTACTTAAAAAACGTATATCAGGAATCATTCTATTTATAAAAGCAAACTGTTCTCCATCTCCTATATCAAAGTCACTCGATTCTACAAAAACGTTAGTCATAGGACTACCGTCTGCGTCATATCCTGTTTCATGTTCATATAAGTATGAATTTTCTGTAGCTCTAGGATAAGGTTCTACACCAGCGTCTAACCAAGCGTACCTTCTAAGTTGTCCATACGACCAAACGTTTTCAGCGTAGTTATATACAACATATCTGTCTATTTCTGTTGAACTTGAGGAACAATAATACCAACCTACTTCATCATATTGTGTATTTGTAAATGCGTGAGTTTTAAAACGTTGGCTTGAATTAAAATCATCAAACACATAAGTCAGTACACTACAGGGTAGTTTTTTCACTGAGCCTGTGTACACATAAAAATTATCATACCCCATCCAAAAAACACCGCTTGGTGCAGTTACTGCTGCTTTAGGAGCGATTAGACCTGTAGTTTCATTAATTAGGTTTATGCCGAACGTAAAAGGTGGTCCGATAAACTGCATACTGTATAATGCTGTGTCTGTCCACACTAATATTTCTTGTCTTGATTTTACACTACCTATAATACTACTGCCAGAAGACAACCTAAGAGATCCTGCAGTATTAGTGCTTCTTGGTTCAAAATCTAATTCATTTTCTTGATCACTAAAAGCAATCAACATAGGGTCTACGCTTCCTGTTCTTGCAGAATCACTAATAGGATCTGCTCCTAAAACAATTAAATGTCTATCTTTTTCTGACGTTATAACTTGTAGTCCGACAGTAGGTACTAAATTAGCTCCAGTAATTCCAGATAATTCAACAGCTCTTGTAGTAACACCACCACTTTCCAGCCATCTATAGATGCCTCCAGCACGAGTATTCATTATTAAGTTTTGACCAAAATTATCATGTGTCCAAAGCCTTAGTTGGTTTGTTGAACTAAGAGCAGTAGATGAACCCCACGTTCCTGCTCCCCAAAGTCCTGCTCCCCAACCTGTAGACGCCACATAATCGTCAAGACCTACGTTTATCTGATATGTTCCAACTACAGAACCACCCCCATTACCACTGTCGCTGGAGTTTGCTGTAACTGTAGTTCCTGATGTGTCTTTTGCCTCTATTGTGTAAGAGTTAGTATCAACTATAGTTGCAACTTGATATTCTTGGTTTAACACAGCAGCAGTAATATTACCGCCTAAACTTACTGCTCCGCTAAAAGTAACGAAATCATTTTGTACTGCTCCGTGTGCAGTATCTGTAACTGTAATAGTTGCATCACCATTACTAGCAGAAAACGTTACGTCTCCTGCCGAAGTTGTACTCCTAATAGGTGTAACATCATTAAAGTTTGTGCCTTCTTTAATATAGTATTTTAAAGTTGTACCTACACCTAAATATTTACTACCGTCTAAAGCAACCCATCCATGAAGTGCTCTGGCTTTACCTAGATATGTTTCTGTTGTTTCTTTTACCCAACCACCGATTTTCTGTACCCTACCGTTCCTAAACCGTATAAGGTTAGCATCAAACCAACCACCTTCATTATCGTAATCAGTTCCCTCTCTATTGATTCCAGGTCTAAATATAAATTTGTTTAGTGGCATTGTTACACCTCATACCAATCCTTACCTTCAAAAAGACGAGCTTCCGCTTCCCTTCTTCTTATTAATCCTTGTAAAACTTTACCACCAGCTTTATTCCAACGTTTTATTTGAGCAGGAATATCACTATATTTTCCAGCATTTAAACACGCTAACATAGTAGAGTCTTTTAGATTCGTTGGTCCAAGATTGTAAACCCAACAAACTAAAGCATCGAACTGACACTGTTCTAAAGGAACCTCAACTAAGGTGTTTATGTACCCTTCATACTCAGGCATCTCTTCAGTTAGTAAATTGTTTGCTTCGTCTCTGTTTATTTTGTCTCCTTCTTTAACATCTTTAGTGTGTCCATACCCTATAGTCCAAACACCAACAGAATCTTGATATGCTTCTAACTCACAGCCCTCAAATTTTTTAATGAGTGCTAACCCCTCTTCAGATATTTTTCTTCTTCCTCTAGCCATCTTTATCGCCTGAGTGAGAGGCACCAAAATAAAAACTAATAATCGCTGAAGCCAATCCACCTAAATAACCTAATACTAAAGAAACTATAGTATCACTATTTTGGTCTGGTGGTAGCAACGTAACTGTAAATATATACCCTAAAAAACCACAAATTACTAAAATACCTATGAATTTAGATGCCCAATCTTTAGAAAAGTTTTTTCTTGCATCTTGTATATCAGCTGTTTCTAATTTAAACACATCTACTTCTAGCTCTTTCATCTTGACTTTAAAATCTGACTCTGCTTTTTTAAGCTGTAGCATTTGTTCTGGTGTAGCGTTGTCCATAGCTTGTTGTATAGATTTAGGATCATTCTTACAACCCAAGACATCTGCAATCATGTTTGCAGCCATGCCTCCCATTGGTCCACCTAACGCTTGACCTATGGTGGGAGCTACTGTTCCTACTAAGTTTTTAAGTAATGCTTTCATAAATTACTCCGATAATGGGTTTTTATTTTTATTTTCTAACTCTTCTAGATCTACCTGCAGACGCTCAACACTAAGTGTTAAGGTAGCAATGCTGGCTTTTAAGTCGCTGTTATTTGGCACACTTTCACGAACCTCTATAACTAAGCTGTCTATTGATTTATTAATATAGTCAACTGACGTTTCTATAGCGGCAAACCTTTCTTCAATTATCTTTTGAGCATCTTCCGTGTCGCCTATACCACCTATTTCTGCTTCAAGGTTTTCTAACCTATTTACATAAGTCGCACCAGTATAGCCAAAACCTGCTAAAGTTCCGACAATACCAACTAAGGCAATTAGTTGTGTAGTTTTATTTTCAAACCATTCCATATAAAACTCCTATAAGTTTGGTTGTGTTTGTATCATTTCGTTCAGTGTATTATAGCTTGCTGTAGATAAACCGTAAAAGGCTTCATTATTGTCATTAATGAAAGCATTAGTGTAAATATCTCTGGGTGTGTACCACTCATCTTGTTTAGGTATTTCATAACCTTTATACACTTCAAAAGCTGGTACATATCCTAGATAAGCAACTAATGTTGATTGATCAGTATATTCTCCTGTTTCTTGTGTAGTTTCTTGTAGCTCTTCTTGTTGTTCTTTAATATTATCAGCGATTATTTGATCAGCTATTTGATCAGCTTCGCTTTGTGTCATTACACCCGATACTGCTGTATTAATTTCACCTTGCATATTTTGTACTTGTACCTCTGCCATAACTACCTGTGGGTTAGAATCTAGTGTAGCTAATGGTGTAATAATTGTAGATACGTTTTGTGTTTGATTACCGCTAACATCGTCTGTATTCGCATTTAACGATAATACTATATTGTTTTGTGCATTAGCTGATGTTATTTGATCTGACATACTTGGTGAGTTACTAGTGCTAATGCCTGATGTAGAAGAAGTTGTATTATTGTTTGTGTTAGTTACGTTATTACTAGAATTAGAACTAGCAGAAGCTGTCCTTATTGTGTTATTAACTACACTCAACATAGTAGAAGTTATACCGCTTCTGGTAGAACTTTCTTCTGCAACCAACTCTTCTGTTTCCTCTTCAACCTCTTCTATTACTTCCTCGTCATTTTCTGCAACTTCTATTATTTCTTCAACCTCTTCTATAATCTCTACAACTTCAACAGATTCAACCTGTACCTCTTGTTCTAGTTCTTCTCTTATAATTGTTTCAAACTCAAACAACTGTATTAATTCTTCTACTGGGTTTATAACAACCTCTTCAGCGATAAAATCAGTGTAGTTAACTACAGTAGTTGGTTCTTGAAAAGTTTCTATAATTATTTCTTCAATGACATCTATTTCTATCAATCCTTCAATATCCTCTACATAAACCTCTTGTAATACAGGTTCTACAAATATTTCTTCGTAATCAAAAATAATGATTTCTTCTTGTATCTCTTCATAGTTAAAATCTTCTTCGTAACCATAATCAAACTCTTGTTCAACATAATATGCAACTGACGCCTCTTGTTGGTATCCAGGACAAAACGGTGCGTATTGTGGATCTGCATCACACTGTAAATCATCGTATGCTTCCCAATAAAAAGGGCAAGACTCATTGTATAATTGATCAATATTACACTGTTGAGTAAGGTATGCTGCTTCATATCCTGCACAACTAGAATCATTTAAAGGATCACTACAATCAACACCATTACCAGCTCCAGAACCATATAAGCTACCACCATTTTCTAATAACGTGTTAAACGAGGTAGCATTCCAGTTTTGATTTACACAAGTGCTAGAGTTAGTGGTCCCTGTGTTACACTCATCGTGGTATAGATAGGTATATGAATTATCTTTATTAGATCCTACCTCACCAATCAAAACATCATGATTAATGATATCTAGTTCTCTGTAACGAAAATCAAAAGAATTGTTGTTCCAAAGTATAATCTCAAAACTATTGTCTGAGTTGCGGTTATATTCTCTCATACGATACCAACCAAATATCATCTTGCTAGAATCACCCCAAGACTTCATACGAGAATTGTTATCTCTTATTAAGTCTGTCCAGAATGGGTATAAAGTGTATGTGTGCTGTCCGTTAATAGGGTCTGGTGTGTAGTCATTACAATAATCACCACTGTTACCAAAATGTAAACATCCGTTCGTTGCCATTCTAGCTTGTGAAAATGTAGAGCCATAAAAAGTGAAATTAAAAGAAAGATCAATCGCAGGAGATATACCATCGTCTACAACTTCATACGCTAACTCACCTTGAAAATCGTTAGCGTTATCGTGTAGGTCGTACAGTGGTTGATTAGCTTCGTAAGTGTAGTTTGCTTGTAAGTTGTTAAACAGTAGTAAACAACTAACTAGCCAAAAATTCTTTAACACAAGTTCTTCCTGATTTCTTTTTGCCTTTTGCGTTACGAGTAGTCTTACATTTTTTAACGTACTTTTCTTTTAATTCTACATAGTCAGGTCTATCTGATTTATTTTCTGCCCAAGCCACTGATGCTTTCTTTCCAACCTCACCCTTATAAGGACAAGGAGTTCCTGCCATTTCCATAGCTTTAAAAACTCTTACGTCTTGACAGAGGATAGCAACAGATGCTACTTTCATGCCTGTATCATATAAATACTTTGACAGTTTTAATCTTTCACAGTTTTCATCCCTAACTGCCTTACCGCCTGATAAACCAAATACTTGTCCCTGGAAAGCACCTGATACTCCTGTGGTACATAGGTCTTGTGAGTAAGACATAATACTAGGAGCAATAGCAGAGGCAGGTGGAGCTTTAGTATCTACGTTCTGGTTTATAGTCTGCGTACTATTAGATTCGTTTATATTCCTATTAGTATTATCAGAAACAGTATTGTTGTTATTAGTATTAGTATTATCTGTTGTTACGTTTGACTCCGACGTTGACTCATTATAGTTCGTGTTCGTATTATTATTTGTGTTTGTATTTTCTGAAACAGTTGTATTATTCACTGTTTGATTAACTGTTGAACTAACTGTTGAAGTTGATGTATTAACGTTTGTATTACTGTTATTCGTGGTCGCTGTTGAAGTAGCGGTAGTTGTATTTACGTTAGTATTGTTCGACGTATTAGTATTTGTGTTCGTATTAGTGTTAGTATTCGTGTTAGTCGAAGTTGATGTATTCGTATTAGTGTTGGTGTTTGTATTAGTATTAGTGTTAGTGTTTGTATTAGTATTAGTGTTTGTAGTTGTTGTCGTATTAGTTGTATCTAAACTATTTTGCTCACAATATTGTGTGCCTGCATCACAATCACCAGTTTGGTCTGCATAAGTGTATATAGAAAATAGCAACAGTGCTGATAAATGGAAGAAGTGTTTTTTCTTAAAAAACATTTTTAAATATACCTAGTGGCTAATAAACAAGTAATCACTACAGGGTACACACCCCATATTAATGTTTCAAGTCTTTTAAATTTAGAAGAGCCTTCATCTAATCTTTTTTCGATGTATTCAAACCTAAGAGCACACTCTTTTTCGTGCACTGTTAATGGAGTGATTTCATCAGGCTTCATTTCTTTTTAGAGACTTTTTTCTTTTTTACTCGTTTAGTTGTGTAGGCTTCATTAATGTTTGGAGTTGATTTATCATCACCTACGAATTTACCGTCTTCGTCTCTGGCACGGACTTTTACTTCCTCAGTATTAGTCCAAAAACCAACTACTTTACTCCACCAACTCATGATTTATCCTTAGCTTTACCAATGTTAAGAGCTAAAAAGTCTATGACTTTATATAGCTTAGCCAAAAATTTATCCCCTTTTGGGGTGGGTGTGATAGCAGCAACTAATGAAGCTATTGCTATTATGGCTGTAACCCAAGCAAAAATATTAAGATATAACATTTATTTTCTCCTTTTATGAATTCGCTGCGATATACGCTTTGCCTGTAGTAATAGCATCAGAACAAGTAGTCTTTTTACTTGAAGATGAACCCACTATATTAGGTGTAGGGTCATCTGAATCAACAGGTTGATAAGCTAATATAGTTTCTAAATGGTCTACATTACGTTGTATCAATTCATTTATATCAGCTTGTGACATTTCTGTATCTGTATCTGCTGTGCCGCCAATGTACGTTGACCTTTTGCCATTAGTGTTTACGTCATTAATAACTGTTGCACTATCTATTGCTGCTGTTAAACATTCTGCTACTGTTTGAGCCATATTATTCTCCTTTTAATGTTTTTCTAATTCTTCAACTTTTGCTGTAAGTTCTTGTATTGCTTTTACTAATATTGGTACAAACTTTTCGTATTGTAATTGATACTGTTTACCATCGCCTGTAAGATTAGAAACAAGGTTGGTTTTATCACCTATGACGTGACCTATAGATTCTTCTAAAGCAACAACATCTTGCGCTTTAAAACCTAAATCCATCCAATCTTCTTTGTGAGTGCCATCATGTTCTATGGTATTTAAGTCTGTATCAGGGTTTGCATCCCAATCAACGTATTTAGCACGTTTATCCCAATAATAGGTATATGGTGTTAATTGATTTACAAAGTCTAATCCTGCATTTAAAGGTTGAAAGTCTGTTTTATCTCTTTCGTCAGAAGCTACTGTAATAGATACTTGAGTATTTATTTTACTTACACTTGAGTTTCCTATAACACCTTCATTATTTCCAGAAGCGATTGAACCACCTGGACTTCCTGAAGTTCCTGTGTTGTAGCCAAGAAAGAAATTATTTCCACCTGATGTAACATTAAATCCTGCTTGCAAACCTATAGCAGTATTTTGGTGTCCAGTTGTATGTGCGCCTAAAGCATTAACACCTATCCCTACGTTGTAACTACCAGTTGTCGTAGCATCCATAGCTAGATAACCTGCTGCTACATTTTCTGTTCCTGTTGTACTTTCTCTCAATGTCCTTTGTCCTAATGCTGTATTATATGAACCTGTAGTACATCCTCGTAAAGCATCATTTCCAAGAGCAGTATTTCTTGTTGCTGTAGTAGAGGTTAGTAAAGCGTTTCCACCACACGCTGTGTTTTCATTACCTGTAGTGCAAGCACCTAAAGCATTCACACCAAGTGCTGTGCAATTTTCAGCACTTGTTAAAGCATCAAGAGAGTTTGCTCCAACAGCAGTATTTTGACTACCTGTAGTTTCGGCAAATAATGATTTGTAACCAACTGCTGTACTTTCTACTCCTCCAGAATTAGTAGTGTTATGATTATATAAAGATTGATAACCTACTGCTGTCAAAAACTTACCAGTAGTGTTTGTGTATAACGCTTGCATACCTACGCCCACGTTATATATTCCTGTGGTATTGTTTTCCATCGCACCTTTACCAATACCTGTGTTGTCATCACCTGTGGTAGTATTAAACAAAGCATTATGTCCTAATGCTGTGTTATTACCTGCTGTAGTAGCACTATACAATGCTTGAAAACCTACACCAGTTTGATTTGCTCCTGTGGTGTTTGTTGTCATAGCTGTAAATCCAACAGCTGTGTTCCCAGCACCAGTTGTATTAGCACCAAGAGCACCAGAACCCAATGCTGTACTGTTTGACCCAGTAGTGTTAGCATCTAATGCCTGATTACCTATAGCTGTTAGTCCTGTGCCTGTAGTGGCTAGTAAAAGAGCATTATAACCAACTGCGGTATTATAACTTGCAGCATAAGAAGCAGAACCCATTGTATCTGTACCAACAGCAGTATTACCATTGACAGTTGTACCAGCATCTAAAGCACCATGTCCTACAACAGTATTTTCATCACCAGTTGTTATAGAATTACCAGCCTCTGAACCAACTGCTGTATTAGAGTGTCCTTCTGTATTATCAGCAAGTGCACCTTGACCTAACCCTGTATTATTATCTGCTGTTGTATTAGAGTTTAACGCTCCTTGACCAACAGCAGTGTTAGAACTTCCAGTAGTGTTTTCATCTAAAGTGCGTGAACCTATTGCTGTATTTGTTCCGCCCTCTGTGTTTGCAGTTAAAGAGTTTTCTCCTATGGCAGTATTATAGTTGCCTGATGTTAAACTATCTAAAGCTGTGTCTCCTAAAGCTACGTTACCTGTGCCAGTTGGGTAATTTCCATCTAGTTTGATTGTTCCGCCATCTGTAGAGAAGTTACCAGCGTTTGTTATGCCGTCTGTTGTGGTCGCTCCATCAACGTCTAATGCACCTGTTACAGCTAAATCACCACCTACTGAGGCATCATCTGTGACTGTTAAATCGTCTTGTACTTTAAGGTCCACTGTAGAAAGACTAGCAAAAGCGTCAACTACTGCTGCTCCACTACCAGCACCATCTAAGTAAACTGCTTTAGTATCACCAGCTGGTATGGTTACATTAGCTCCAGAACCTTGTGAGATTATTATATTCTGAGAACCTGAAGTTGCATTTTCAATAAACTGCATTCTGCTTATAGTGTTTGGTCCAATCGTAATCGTACATGCTGAATCTAATGTGCCTGTATATTTAAGGTACATAGCTCTACCAGGATCACTAGCACCGTCGGCTACTGTAGTAGTGTGTGTATCAGCATTGGTTGTTATAGCTTCTGTGCCGAAACTAAGAGCTTCTCCAATCAGTTCTAAGTTTGTGTTTGTAACTGTTCCCCAAGTTCCTGACGCATCACCTGTCGCCATTTCATTGAGTCTAAGATCATTTACATATGTGCTTGCCATTTATTTTATCCTCACATTAATTAGATTATATACTTTTTTCATGTAATAGTTAAGCCACTTCTTCCCAGTTTGGGTTTTGAGTGTCACTTACATTAGCCCAACTTGGGTCTTGTGAATCATCAATCAACCCCCAAACGTTAATTTCAGGTGTGCCTGTAGTTCCTTCAACACCAACTAAAGTAACTATAGCTTTACCTATTGTGGTAACAGATCCAACAGAGCCTGTTACTGCTAGTCCTGTTACCTGAACTGTCATACCTAACGCTATAGTTACAGTTCCTAATGCACTGGTTCCTGCCTGACCTGTTGGTGTTACATTTGCTTTTCCTATAGATGTAACAGAACCGACAGAGCTTGTAGCCTCAACACCAGAAACACTTACATTAGCTTTAGCTACTGGTGTTACAGTGCCTAACCCTCCAGTTGCTGCTAAGCCACTCACACTTGCTACAGCATTATGGTGTACTGTGACTGATCCTACACTGGCTGTAGAACTTAGTCCTGCTACAGGAACATTAGCCTCACCATCTACATCTACAGTAACAGAACCAACTGTACCGACTGCTCCTTGTACAGTAGCTACAGCTTGTGCATTTACACCAACTACTGGTGCACCTGTTGTTCCTGTTTGTCCTGTAGGTGTTACATTGGCAGCAGCATCTGTGCTTACGCTTCCTAAGGCACTTGTGACAGATTGTCCTGTAAGTGTTTGATTAGCTTTAGCTACTACGCTTATAGTTCCTAACGCAGAAGTTGCAACTAAAGTTGAAAGTGTTTGATTAGCTTCTGCGTCTACACTTACAGAGCCTAACGCAGAAGTTGCAGCTACACCAGATATGGTGAAACTTATTGGTGTTGATGCTGGTTGCCCCCATGGACCCTCGCCCCAGCCAGCACGACCCCATCCTGTGGACATAGTTTATATTAAGCTATTCTTATGATAGCTGTACTTGCTGCAGCAGCAGGGAAAACTATAGTGAAGTCACCAGCTGTAGAAGTTTTGTCTCCACCGAAATCTATAGTAGCAACTGAAGGATCACCTGATGCAGAGTCGTTGTATATCATACAACCTCTAGCAGTAACAGTTGCTGTACCAAAAGTTAAATCAGCAAAGTCTGTAAATCCCGTAGTTCCACTACTTGTTGGAGCGACATTTGTTAATGCTGCACCGCCTGATGTATAGTTTGTACCACTAACTTGATTAGTTGTAGTAAACGCTGTGGTTGCTGCACCCATTGTTGCCGAGCTTGTGTATAAAGCTAGTTTAAAAGTATTACCTCCAGAAGCCTTAAAGTTGTGTGTTGCTTCTAGCAGTTCTTTTTTAAAACTAGTTGTCAAAGTTGATGTAATTGCCATTACTTTATCTCCGTTAATATTTTAGCTAAATCTTCATGACCTTGTTGAGTCAATAAATTTTTCATAGTGCATCTTTCACTATTGATGCTCTGTTTAATATAATAAAGTATTGTGTTGTAAATAGCTACTCTGAAAGCCTCAGCTTGTTGTTTAATATGGGGAGCTGCATCTTCAGATATTCCACATATTCTTTCTGTTGCTCTTTCTGCCCAATATTCTGGAGGGTGTCCTCTGTGTTGTTGAGTGGCTACACTTATATTGCCAATACTACTTACTGTTTCTATTTCTATCATATCAGTATCTTTTAGCTTCTGGTGGTGTAGTCAGTATCGGTATTACTTGTGCGTTTTTTCTATTTTCTTCTTCTACAGCTTGAGTGTATTCTTTAAAACCAACTTGATAAAAATCCTTTGTTTCAGGGTCAAACATCACTAAAGGTGGATTATCTAATCTATGATATCCATAAACTTTATCTTGTATGGGTACATCTGTGTCTAATAGCCCAGATCTAGGTGCCACACTTACCACCATACCAGCAGATATACATTTAGATAACCAAAACTCAACACAGGCTCTGCCTGCCTCTGCGAAATGTAAATTACCTTTATATGTAAAATCTATACCAAACATATTCAATCTACTCACTCTGTTGTACAAAGCAAAAGCTATAGCGAAACAGACTGTGTTGTTTAAGTAATTAGATCCTGTATCTTTTACAACATCTAATAATGGAAACTCTACAAGGTTATCACACCTTTCATCTAGTTCACATGTATAGATTGGTCCAGGATGAGACTTTAATACTTTACGCATAATATGTGTTTGACTTCCTGCTGCATCACTATCAAGAAACCTACTTGCTGGGTCTAACATAAAAGTTCTGTCTACTTGTCTGGCTATACCTGCCATAGCATTTATTGCCCAAACTTCGTCATACTCGTGTCCGTGTGAAACAGATAGATGATAGTCTAACTGACTCTCCCCCATAGCAACTATGGCGATATTCGCCCCTTCTAATTTTTCTATTCTCATGATTGTGGTTGTCTCCTTACTTCGTCATATCTATATTGATCTTGGGTAGATTTACCTTCCCCAAGGTTTTTCATTAATGCTATCGCATCTTGAAATCTTTGTTCATAGATTGGTAATGATTCATAGTTTTTTAGATAAACCATGGCTTCTACTAAACTGCCATACAACAATGCATTAGGAGCATTAGTTGATAACCAAGTTGTGCCAGAATCACCTGCTGAAGTAAGGGATGAGGGTCTATAAAAATAGTGTAGCTCAAATGTATAGTTAGTATCTGGAGTTGGTGCTAATATAAATGTATCATCATCAAACTCTGCATAATACTTTGGTAATCCTGTTGTCGAGGATGCGGGGGTAAAATCCCGTATGAAACTTGTTTGTTTTAATTTAAGATAATGGTAGTTAGAACTGCTGTCTATTACAGCTAAACTAAACGAAGACAGATAATCACTAGGAGATCCTAAGTACGTGCCGTTAGTTGTTGCTGTTCCTGTAACATTTTTTCTAAAATTATCTAATTGAACAGATTTTAAAATTCTTTCTTCTGCTGTTTTTATAAAGTCTGGTAGGTGTGTAACAAACGAGGACTCAGTAGACTCTGAATAATCTTGTAAAGCGGTTTTTAAACTAGCGTATGTCCAACTCATTATGTACCTACTGTTACTGTTCCTAAACTAGCTGTAAGTTGATCCATGTGAAAACTAGATCCTATAGTATCGTTATGTGATACATCCATAGACGGTGCGGTTATACCAGCAGCATCTTTAGTATTTCCTGTTCTAACTATACCATATCCTGTGGTTGGTGCACTTTCAGTTCCTCTTGGTTGAACTAAAGCCTCTGGATCTGTAGGTGTTGGTACAGGTTCTAGTTGTGGGTGCTTAGGTTCATAACATTCGTGACAAACCTTTAAACCATTCCACTCAGTTTTTAACTGAAGATATTTATACACAAAACCACATCTATCACATTGAGCTTTAGAATATTTACCTAAAGCATACGCCATTATAAATAACTCCTATTAGGAACTAAATGCAATGAAGCTCTGTTACGGTCTTCGTCTGCAGCTAGTTTAAAATCTTGTTCGTATTGTTGTTTTAATAGTCCAACTCTTTCTGGGTTCTTTTTCAAAGCTATGTAGTACGCTAACCCACTAGCCATACAAGGAATAAACCTTGAAGGTACTTCTGGGTCTTGAGCTGATGCTGTTACATCATCTATACGTTGTATGGTGTTAGCTATTAAACTGTAGGTTGCTACACTATCTGGTGTTGGCCATAGTTTTACTACAGGTGTTGTTTGCCTATCTAGAAAAAATTGAGTAGGTCTGCCTGTAGATGCTTTATCAGGTATATTTAAATATTCTGTTCTACCTATTCTCGTAAGTTGTAAATCTGTTGTTGTAGAATTATCTACTTGTCTTATTACCGCAGAAACTATGTCTATATCAAATGAGTTAAGAGTATAGCTGTTCGTACCTCTATCTGGTGTTGGCCATAGTTTTACTACAGGTGTTGTTTGCCTATCTAGAAAAAATTGAGTGGGTCTGCCTGTAGATGCTTTATCAGGTATGTTTAAATATTCTGTTCTACCTATTCTCGTAAGTTGTAAATCTGTTGTTGTAGAATTATCTACTTGTCTTATTACCGCAGAAACTATGTCTATATCAAATGAGTTAAGAGTATAGCTGTTCGTACCTGCAGTTAGGCTCGTGGTCACCTGCTCGATAGTCCAAAGGTTTACACCTCTATTAGCCCAATCTGCAAACATGATGTTCAGAGACCGCCTTGCAGCCTCTGCATCATATCCTGTCCTAAGCTCTAAGCCAGCTAACTCATATGCTTCTTCAATAGTGTCCGCAATGGTTAGCTGGAAAGTCTTAGTTCCTGATGTCGCCATTATTCGTAGTCTTTAATACAGTGTAAAACTATCATGTAAGTATCACCTGAACTATGACCAGTAGTTGTGAGTAAAAGATCTCCGTTTTTACCTGAGCCTGCTGTATTCTGTAATCCACCGAAAGGTGAAAAGTCTAAAATACCATCAGCACTTGGATTTAATTCCATACACAAAGTGTTTGAAGTTGCATTCCAGAATAAACCTATCTTAGTAAAACCTAAGATAGAATAATAAACTTTAGTAAGTTTAACTCCTGTGCATGCTGCTCCATCACTTTTACGTGCTGTTAAAGCACTCACATCCACTTTAGCGACAGCACTTTCACCAGTGCCGTCACTAACATTGGTCAGCTGAACTACGAAATCTTTGTCGCCATCAAGGATGGTTGTTGAAGTTACTGCATCAGCCATTGTTTACTCCTGATTATGCGTCAGCGAATGGTGTAACTATAGTGCCTGAGCCTAAAATTATACCTTCTACTGCATATTTAGCTGAAGCCATAGCAGTTACTTTAACAATACTACCTGCTAATCCACCTTTTGTAGAACCATTCATAGTGATTACATCATTAGAAGCAGCAGATATAAAAGTTTTGCCTGTAGCATCATCTTTACCAGTGTATAGTCCACCAACAAACTTATCAGTTCCATCTGTTTTAATGTCCATGTCTGTAGCTGCAGTTTCTACTACAAAGAAGAAACTAGCTCCTAGATTATTAAGTTGGTTAGGATCTGTAGGATCAGCTGGTGAGGTTGTTACTATACTAGGTAACGTAAACTTACCGTCTGCATCATTACACGTTAATATCTTACCTGCGTGTGCTGCAACAGTTAGGCTTGTGTCTGCTGTTAAACTGACTACCGCTGAACTGCCTGCAGAAATAAAACCAGCTAATGATTTTACTGGTCCTGAGAACGTCGATTTTGCCATAATTTCCTCCTTTGGAAATAAGTTTTATAGTCTTGGCTTGTCTGCTAGGTCAGTCTATAAAACAAATTATTCACCCTAGATGAATTTATTCTATAGTAATACTTATAAAAAAGAAAGGGATCCGAAGATCCCTTTCCTAAGCTATGCTTAATGATTAAGCACCTGGAGATCCGTAGATTCCACGCCAGTCACTAAAGCCGAAAGAATATCTTTCTCTAGCTTTATACCTAACATTACCAGTTTCGAAGTCGCCTTCCATACCAGTTGTCATTGGCGCTCTTTCAAAGTGCTTCAGACCATTAGGAGCATCTGTCTTGATAAAGAATGCATCTGTATCAGTTAGATAGTGGTTAACAACATAACCCTCTGGGAACATTCCCATGTTCTTCATAGCGTTGATGTCATTATCCGAAGTAGCTACTCTTCCTGGAGTTTGAAGAACTCTCTCTGCCACAAATTGAAGTTGTGGAGGAATGATTAGCTTTCTAGCTTGTACATTTATTTTAATACCTCTTTCATCTTTAAATGCAGAAATATCAATCAATGCGTTCTCTAACGAGGTTTCGTTCAAGTCAGCAGCAGTGCTTGGTTCATTAGACTGATCACCAGCTGTTAAACTAGGGTGGTCAGTTGTCATGAGAGGCTTACCGTCTCCTCCTGGGAAGGAAGTTGAGAAGCCATTATTAAGCACGTTTGCAGCTTTCACTTGCTTCGTGTTAGCCATAGACCTTGCTAAAGCTCTTGTGTATCTTGAAGATAAAGTATCGTAGAGGTTATCTTCGATAGCTTCTTCAGTCAACGCGAAAGCTAAAGCCACTGTCTCATGAGTATAACGAGCTGTAAAAGTTTCTTGAGCTGTATCATAACTTACTGCTGCACCTTCCCCTTTTACTGGAGCTTGTGCGAAGCCTGATAACATCACTTCTTCCTCAAACGCTCTGTCTGAAGCTTCAGTGTCAAAAATTTCTGCATGCTCGTTCTCATAACGGTTGTACTCGAGACCAAAAAGTGCATTCAGTCCTGGTTCGAGTTCTTTTACTAATTGAGCTCTATTAATTGCCATTTATATCACCTTTTAGTCGTTACCGAATGTTGAAGCTGGGAATATGAAATACCCTCTAGCATATTGCGCATTAGCTGTGTTATCTGGTCTATCCACATAAGCAACTAGTTTTGCTATACCACTAGCAGTAGTCGTAGTCACACCTTCTTTCGAACGGTTGTTATTAGTATCACCTGCAGTTGTAGAGATAGTGTGTACTTTTCCTATGTCAGCTTGTGAAGGAGTTCCAGTAAACTGGGCTTCATAAACTATATTAGGATCAGCATACACGTATGCTTTAATGTCTGCAGAACCAAGTGTAGTAGTTCCAGAGATGAATCTTCTTGTGAAGACAACTTCTCCAGTTGTGTCTTGGTATTCACATCCACCAAATACACCTAGCGGAGCATCAGTCGCTCCCCCCTGAAGTACATATCCCCCACTTGTGAGCTTGACGACGTCACCTGAAAAGATATCGCCACTAGCACCACTTTCAATAGGAAACTCAGAAGGGCGAATAGTGCCTCCAGCCATGTGATAAGCTGGTGTGAATCCATTTGGATCATTTACATTTGCCATTGTTTTTCACCTTAAAAGTTAAATTAAATTAATGATTCTCATGAATCATTTCCTTTACCAAATGTGACTTGAGTATTTCTATTAGGTTTACTAATAGGCATTCTACTGTCACTTTCTCGCATAAGGTTTGAATCGACTGACTGTATCTGGTCTGCAGCCAGTTGGTTGTAGTAGGCACGTCGTTGTTCGACGGTTTCGATTGGCATCTTTGCGAGTACTAAACCACCTACTCCGATTACACCTGCGTGTCTTCCATCCTCTACGGTTGGTGCTTCAAACTCAGGGTGTTCTTCAGCTCTCACTGGTTCCCATCCTTCACGAATACGTTTTGACATATTCGCTTTGTCTTCTACTCCTACCATAGATTCTCTAAGCCATCTATAGATATAACCATCTGGTGGCGTTGGTGCGTCTAACATAGACGGTGGTTGCCATGGTTTTGGGCGAGAGCCTTTGTCTCGACTATCTGCAGATCTTGGAGCTCGATCTGTTGTGGTGATTTCTTCGTTGTTATCAGCCATTTTTATCTCCTTCACTTGACGTGTTTTGCATACTCTTCAAGAGGAACACCCAACCTTTTAGCTATCGCTACTTGACTTGGTGTCAACTTGACAGTGCGTGCTTTTCCTGTTGTACCTCTTGCACCTCTGCTTGAGTTAGCTACAGGTTCCTGCACGTTATTATTATTTTGAGAAGCTTCCCCTTTAAATTTATGAGGGAAAGCCTTCGCCATTCTTGAATCTACCTCTGCATAATATTCATCAGAGGATGGATCAAAACCTTCTTGTTCAACTAATTGCCTATGAAAAGCAAAAGCACTAGTAGTCATAGCTAAGTCTTCTCCAAACCACTCATTCTTTGCTGCCCACTCTTGAGCTTTAGGATCTGGTGCGACTTCTTGCTGAACTTGTTGTTGAGCTTGCTGATCTACTTGTGGAACTTCTACAGGTGTTTCTTGAGGTTCTGGTTTAACTCTTGTTAAACTTTCTTGTTCTACAGCAAGTTTCGCTACTTCTTTTTGAGCATTTAACATAGCTTCTGTATCGCCTATCTCGTGAGCTTGTTTATAGCGGTCTTCTGCTGCAGATAACTGTGAGTCAACTCTAGCTGAGTACTCATCATAAAGATTTTGATCTTTTTGTGTAAGTGTTGCTTGTGTTGAGTTTAGTTTTTCTTGTACACCTTTAGCATATTCTATTGCTGCTTGTTCTCTTCTTTCTGCTTCCCTTATTTTATAGGTTAGTTTATTAATTCTTTTCTTTACTGATTCACTATATTCAGCTATTTCTTCTTCGTCAGATTCATCCTTCTCAGGTTCTGTTTGAGTCTCTGTAGGTTGAGCTTCTACTTCTTCAAGCGGAGTGGCTTGTTCAGTTGTTGCTTCTTCTAGTTTAACTTCTACTGTTTCTTCAACAGCTTCTTCTACTTGTTGCATGGATTCTGCCATGTTTCTCTCCTTATGCGTGTTACTCTACATCCTCTGGGTTGTTCACCACAGCTAGTATTTCATCATCGTTTAATAAACGCAAGTCGCCACCATCAATTTTGATTCTAGCTCCTGCATACCTTCCAAAAATAACCCAATCTCTTGCTTGACACCAAGCACCATTTGGGAATTTATTCTTATCTTTGTAAGCATCTGGTCCCAATGATACTACGAAACCCACATTAGTACCTAATCTTTCTTTTTCTACATAAGACTCAGATAAGTGTAAGTGTATACCACCCTTAGTTACTGCTTTTTGTGTAAAAGGTAAGATCAATATTCTATACCCTGTAGGTTCAGGTAACTTATCCATAAGAGATTCGTCTTCCTGTACAGATTCAGGTGTAACCTCCTGAACTGGTTCTTCCTTTTTTATCTCCCGTACCTTATCAACATGATCAGGTATAGGAGTGCGTTTTGCCTCTGTTTGTTCAGATGCCATCGTTTTGCTCCTTTATATTTTGCAGGTCTATAATTGTTCTTTCAGCTGAGCTAAGACCTGATAGCTCACCTAAAATTCTTTGATAACCCTCCCAATCCTGTACGCCACCAGTTTTTAAAACTTCTGTAAGCTCTTCTTGTCTCTGACGTAATTCTCTCAATGTTTTTTCAACTATGTATATTCCGTCCACTTAACAATCCCAATCTCTTCTTGCCCAGTAATTAGCACTACACCTATCGCTTTTAATACCGCCACTACGTGCACAATAAGACTTTTTACGTGCTTTATTATTTTTGTGCATACCTAACTTAGCATCACCAAAAGTAATACGTTTAACTTTATTGCCATCACTACTACACTTACCAACAAAAACTACTTTACGTTTTTTACCATATCCAGGCTCACCTTTACGCAAAGCTCTTGGCTTATTGAGTGTTACTTTTTTACCTTGATATTCTGCCATTACTTTTTCCTCGCTTTTCTAATAGCTTCTTTACCTTTCTTAAATATACTTGCTACTTGTGTTTTACCCATAACTTTAGCTCTTTGTTCACCTACAGTTAATATTTGTATTTTTCTAGCAAAAGGTTTTTTAATCTTTTTAACTTTTGCGACTGTAGCTCTTGCATCTGCAGGAGTTGCGAATTTAATAGAGACTGTGTCTTTTGGGTTCTCATCTGTATATAAACGTCTTCCACTACCTTTAGGCTTTTTACCTGTGCCAGTTTTACTGTGCCAGTTTTAGGATCACGTTTCTTTCTAGGCATTTTAAAAATACTTAGTTTTTCTCTTTTTATTATTCATTATAGCACCACACCCTCTTGGAAAAGCACCACCTGCTTGCATTGGTTTAGGTATAGCACCTTGACCCATCAATATGTCTTTTCGTGTGATTTTACCGTCTCCACTAAAATCAGGGAAGCCACCTTTCTTTTCTCCACCTTTAGTCATTTTCTTTTTCTTTTTCCCTCCCTTTAATAAATCTTTATCTGCTTTTCTTGCTCCGCCTTTACCTGTAGCAAAACTTCTTACACGACCACAGCCCCAACTATGTGAGCTTTGTCCTGGACGAGATCCCGAACTAAAGTATGCACCTCCTCCTTACAACTTTTTTCTTTTTAGTTGCTGGTTTCTTTTTATCTTTAGCTCTAGACTTTTCTACAGCTTCAAAATCTTTCTTTGTCATTTTACCAGAAAGATACTTCTTTCTAGTTTTGAGTATTTCCCTCTCTCTAGCTTTAGGGTTCTTAGCACCTTTAAGGTATGCTCTAGGTACACCCTTTTTACTTTTTGCTACTTTAGGAAACTTTCTCGCCATTACTTTTCCTTTGCATATAGATTATCAAAAACTCTATTTACATCTAGGGTATAGTCTAAATCAGATTTTGAATAATGTATATATTGAGAAGGTTTAAAATCTGGTGCACCTTCTCCTGTGACAAACCAAGCTGGGTGTGTAACTCTTACTCTATTATTAGGCAAAGCTACAATATTTCCTGTCCATTCACCTGCATCTAACAGCTCCAAAACATGACTGCTTTTATGTTGTGCTGGATCATCAGCTATTTCATTTTCAGCGTAATCAACCGTAAAGTAATACTTTGCTGGAAACATCTTACCGTCTATTTTTGCTAACCAAGGACAAGGTGTAGCTCTATCTATTACATAGACTGAATTATGATGAGAAGAACAATCCCAAGGTTGTGCATCGTGCACTGACATAGGAACAGGAAATTCTTCACTAGGGGTATCAGAAACTAAACCTGTTATTGGCATCCTTGCCCACATAGCACCACCGTGTATATTACCTTCATCCCAATCTTCGCAGTTAGCTTCTTCTCCTGTAAATATGACATGAAAACTCAAGCATCGTGTCGGCATAGTAGTAACACCCACAGCCATGGCGTGTAAAAACTCACCATGATATTTTTCGTGGTTGTGGGTGTACTCTCTTCTTACCCAACATTTAAAGTGGGGTATGTTGCTATATAAGTATGACACTTATCTCTTTTTTCTAGCAGATCTTCTTTTCTTGGCTCCGCCTTTCGACATTTTCCTTTTAGCACCGCCTCTCACCATTCTCTTCTTAGGCTTTGCTCCGCCTCTCGACATTTTACGTTTTTTGCCACCTTTTGACATTCTACGTTTTGTAGCCATTTTGCTTCTCATTACCATGGTATTAACCCCATATTTTAGTTTTAGTTCCGCCCCAGTATTCTACAGCATGTCCTTCCGATACAAGTTTTTTACATATATCTTCGCCATCCGCAGTATATGGAACACCCAATATCTAAACCTAGTGCTTTTTCTGCTAGGTTTCTTGTTCTTGATTCTGGTGTATCTATACCAGCTAGTCTGATTCTTTGTTTGTGTAGTTTGACATCAAACCCTAAGTCTAAGATACAATCAAATGTATCTCCGTCTATTACTCTATCTAATGTTGCTCTATATACGAATTCTTCTGGTGCTTTGCTCATGAATATTTAGTAGTCTTCCTACGAGCAGGCATAACTGCTCCACATCCTCTGTGCTTTGCTTTCCTATAAACGCCACCTGCAACCATACCTCGAGCTTGTCTCATCTGTGCTTCTGTGGGTGCACCTTTGTCACCTTTCTTACGCATCTTTTCTCCACGCTTTCTTTTAGCATGGATGTTTGCCCAGAGTCCAGGTCTTTTCTTGGACACTACCTAACTCCGCTGGGGCTCGAGTTAAATTTAGTTCCTTTAGTTGCTGCTCCTTTACCTTGAACAGTTTTTTGACCTAGACCAAAAATATCACTGTTGCTTTTAGTTAGAACAACTGGACCTTTAACTGGTTTAGAAAGGTCTATCTTTTTAGGAGCAGGAAAACTAACTTCTTTATATTTAGTTGTGTCTTTCATTTAATTACCTTTAGTGTTTGTATCTGATGATCTTACATCTTTCAATATTTGACCATAAGTTTTATTTATATCCCCTTGTGCTTTCAACAAGGCTTCTTCTCTATCTTGAGCCACTTTCATTTCTGCTATTGACTCTTGTGATTCTATTTTAGCTAAATCTACTTGGCTTTGTAAAGCATCGGATTGAGCTCTTTGTGCTATCTCTTCACGTTTAACTGAAAGTACAGGATCCATCTGAGCAACTTGTTGTGCTTGTATCAGGGCTTGTTGCTGACCTGTTACTTGTTGTGCAGCATTAGCTGCAGCCAGTGCTATCTCATTCATTACTTGTGGATCTTGTATCTGTTCAAGCGGTGGTAGTTGTTGACCTAGTGTCTGCTCTATTTGTTGTTTATAAACCATAGCTGTGTGCTCTTGTATGTTGGCTTGTATTGCCTGTAGTGCTACAGGGTTTTGTTGCATCATAGGGTTCTGTAAGAAAGCTGTGTGTGCAGTTATATATGCATCATGGTTTTGAAACTCAAAAGCTCTTATAGGTTGCCCCATGATCGCTGCTTGTTGTTCACTCACTGGATCTCTAGGAGGTACTTCTTGTTGTGGAGGTAAAAGTAGTTCTATGTTTTTTACTTCTAAGGCTTCGTACATTCTTTGATACGCTTCACGCAGATTATGTATCTGAGGTGCAGCTTGTGCCATTTGTAATTCTTG
>VTLG01005834.1_pt1 | contig 36459 bp, 49 predicted proteins | sample 4694571 | NCBI WGS metagenome assembly VTLG01 (sample SAMN12604809, study PRJNA352737) | marine metagenome | biome: ENVO:00000447; feature: ENVO:00000209|ENVO:00000569|ENVO:01000036; material: ENVO:00002151; isolation source: viral sequences binned using virsorter ...
GGGGTGCATCCTGGGATGGTGCAACGGGCTGAAACATCGTTAGTGGCACGCTTCGGCCCAGAGGCTCAGATTGAATTCGTTGGTGAGAGTGTGTGCTATGGAGTTTGAATACAACGATGGGGGCCGAGAGGCAGCGGGCTTCAAAGGCAAGACCGGCGATTGCGTCACCAGGGCCATTGCTATCGCAGCACAGTTGCCTTACAGAGAAGTGTATGAGGCACTTTCTGAAGGTTCCAGGAATCAGAGAGTTACCAAGCATTCAACACGAAAATCCTCTGCTCGAAACGGCGTGAGCGTCAAACGCAAGTGGTTCAAGGATTACATGGCGGCGCAGGGGTGGGCGTACGTCCCGACGATGACAATCGGATCAGGGTGCCGCGTGCATCTGAGGGCAGACGAACTCCCGCACGGCAGACTCGTTGTGCAGGTCAGCAAGCACTACACCGCTGTTGTTGATGGCGTAATCCATGATACGTACGACTGCTCCCGCGATGGCACACGGTGTGTGTATGGGTACTGGACGCATGACTAATTTTGCCGCGTGCCCCTACCCCCCTACCAAGCACCAGCTTGTGGGGATACAAAAGATCGTCGATGAACCTTACGTGTTTGTGACTGATGAAATGGGGTTTGGTAAAACCAAACAATTGATCGATGCCGCCCACGTATTATTCCAGCAGGACAAAATTGATCGGGTGCTAGTCATCTGTCCTGCCCCAGTCAAACACGTATGGCACGATCCAGAGTTAGGCCAACTCTCAGAACATGCCTGGGCGGGGGTGCATAACTATGTGGAGTTGTATCACAAGCGGCCCCGTGCATGGCACACCGGGCCAGCGGATCAGCGGGCCTTGCATTGGATTATTACCAACTACGAATTTATCAGGATGGGCCTCAAAAGCCGATCACGCTATCTCCCTGATCGGCTGGTATTTCTTCAGCAGCAGTGTGGGCCGCGTACGTTACTGGTGTTGGATGAATCGAGTGCGGTTAAAAATGCCCGTGCCCTCCAAACGCGGGCGTGCATGTATCTTAGAAAAGAGTGCAGCCGCGTGGTGCTGATGAGTGGCACCCCCATCGCCCACAGCCCGCTGGATCTTCTCAGCCAGGGCAATTTGTTGCACCCGTCGATCCTCAGTGACCGACCAGGGGAGTACACCAACCTGATCCAGTTTCGGAATCGCTACGCTACGATGGGCGGCTTTCAATACAAGCAAATTGTGGAGTGGAGGAACCTGGACGATCTGCAACAACGCTTTGCCCCGCACACCTTGCGGCGGCTCAAAAAAGATTGCCTGGATCTGCCGCCGAAACTACAAAGTGTCACGCTCACGGCCACGCTCACCCCAGCCACCTGGAAACTCTACAAAAAGATGCGTGATGACATGATCGTCTGGCTACAGGATGATGATGTCAGCGTAGCCCAGCAAGCCATTACGAAAGTGGTACGGCTGGCACAACTAACATCCGGGCATCTGGGCGGTTTAGAAATTGCCGGGGTGGAAAAAACCAGCAGTGAAAAACTTGATCTGGTACTCGGGTGGGTGAAGGAACAACTGGAACTTGATCCGAGTTTCAAAGCGGTGATCTGGTCACGGTTTCGGTATGATGTGGATCGTCTTGCAGAGGGCTTAGAAGCCTTCCCCGTGACGGTAGGCAAGTTGTGGGGCGGCAGCAGTACCGCAGATCGAGAGGCCACCCTGAGCTTACTCCACCCGCATTCAGCCAAGGCGGATGAAGCGGCCATTGTGGTGGGCACCCAGAGTACTGGCAGCATGGGCATTACCCTGGCCGCTGCCGCCACCGTGGTGTATGTCAGTAACGATTTTAGTCTGAACGTCAGGGTGCAGAGTGAAGATCGAAACCACAGGCCCGGACAAACGCGGCCCGTGTCCTATTTCGATGTGGTTGCCACAGGCCCGGACGGTCAAAAAACCATTGATCACCTGGTCTTGAAAGCGTTACGGAAAAAACAAAACCTGGCGGATCTTACCGCGAGTGCCTGGGTGGATGCGTTGCAACAAGAGTAACAAACATTGGGGGTTTTTACTCACTTAAAAATAATTGAAAATAAACCTTGCTTTATCCTGAGAACTCTCTATACTTATACACATGATGTTGAACGCAACAACAAACAACCGGGGAGACAACACAATGTTTACTTTAGAAGAAAAAGCCGAAGCCATTCTTATAAACACCCCTGAAGGAATTTGTGCAAGGGTTCTTTCATGTGAACTGAATATAACTTTTGAAGCTGCGCGGAGACTCGTAAAAAAGCTCGTCAGAAAAGGCCTCGCCGCAAGTGAAGTTAGACGGGAATTTGAACGACCGAGTCGCGCCCCGAATCAAGGACAGATGTTTGGTGGAGCCGTTATGTGTGTGAGGCGGAGAGCGTATTACACAGCAACGTGACTTAGGTTGTTGAAAGGGGGGCTTCACGGCCCCCTTTTTTTTGTTCACTAAACCCCAGAATCATTGGGGTTTTTATTTATCTAAAAATAATTGAAAATAAACCTTGCTTTCTTTCTCTGGGGTCTGTAGAGTTATATCCATGATGAACGCAACCACAAACCAGGGAGACAAAAAAATGCAACCTACTCTTACTGAAAAAATTGAAAACATTCTGATGGCCGAATGCGACAAGAACAACCCGCTGGTGGATCGCAAGGTTCTACGTGCTGCGATAGAAGCGAACGCACTTGGTGTTCATACTGAAGAAGTTCCCACGTTGATCACCGAAATCAGCAGCCATGACATGCGTGGATTGAAGCAATGGGCCAAACGGGTCAAGAACCAAGAAGAAATCTTGGCGTTTGGACGCAACTGGGTGCTGTTCAATTCTCAGAGTCACATTGCCGGTTCTGATGAACTTTTTGGATATGCAAATGGTTTTCGCGGTTTGATTCAAGCTCGAAATCTTACCGATACACGAGTTGTTGATTACATTAGCTCATCAGCCACCGCGCTCAGATTTATCTAGCAATGTCGGGGGCTACGGCCCCCTTTTTTTTGCTCACTAAACCCCTGTAAATGCAGGGGTTTTTTATTTATTTAAAAATAATTGAAAATAAACCTTGCTTTGTTTCTCTGGAATCTGTAGAGTTATACCCATGATGAACACAACAACAAACCAGGGAGACAACACAATGACCAGATTAGAAAAAGCGTTTGATGAAGTTTTGGGGATGGCGCAAGTAGATGACCGTGGGATCGATTACCAGGCAGGAATCGTATTTGCCTATGCAATACTTTCAGGCAACTTCTACCCTAGCGTATCTTCTAACGTATCAAACCGTTATCACACACTTCTGAAATCCCAGCAACGCTATGTAGCCCGATTGATTAGAGAAGGAAGTAGCTATGCTGAAGATGCAAAAGCGCGGAAGGCTCAGGGTCAAGTGCAAAACGTGTTTTACACGAGTGGTGAAGTGACCCAAGTTAGGCAGAACCTCTTGGCTTCGATGAAGGGGGCATGTGCATTGCACCGAGAACTAGACCGAGTGAACAAGTAAGAAACACCAGGGGGCTACGGCCCCCTTTTTTTTGCTTAATAACTTGCACGCTGTGCCAGCTTCCGCGCTACCAGTTCTTCATTCACATTTTCCCCATCCGCCCACACCGTAATAATCCACCGGCCAAACTTTCCCTGCTGATGTTGGTGGGTTTCGATTTGCACCTGGGCCGCTTCACGCAATCTATTCTTGAGCCAGTCCCGCGAGGCACGGCCCGCGATCTTTTCCGGGCCACGCACTTCCGGGGCATTGATTCCCCGAAGCCGCCCGGTGAGCGTGAACGTGATCCCAAAGCCAAGTGCCACCTGGCAATCCATGATCGTATCGGCATCATAGACCCGCCAGCGGGTGGCTGGGAACACCCAGCGGGAATCTAATTGGCCCATAAAAATAATTATTTAACCCCCTTGACTAGTCTGCAATAATTCTATAGAATTGCTATTAGTGGAGAAGGGGCTTTTTTTTACATACGATCCCTTGAAAAAAAAATACCTACCGATCCATTGTTCTCACGGCACTGTAGGCCCGCCCGCCTCTGGCTTTACTCATGCCTTTGGATTCATCCCGGCGGCTTTTGAGGCTTTGCGTTTTTTTCCCGTGGCGTGCGCCCAGGGATTCATCTAAACGAGCATTGTAACCTTGGGATTTCATCCGGTAAGTTTTTCCGCCTTTGGGCATTTGTTAACTCCTTGATTTTTTCTTCTTCTTCTTTTTAGCGGTGCTGTAGGCAATCGCCGTAGCTTGTTTGGTGGGGTAGCCTTCTGTGCGTAACTTTTTTATATTCTTCCGAATGGTGGCCCCACTCGATCCTTTTTTCAACGGCACCTGTTTAGACTAACGCATCCTTGAGAGGCGTGCCACTACGCAATTTATTCCAGACGATTAATCGTGATCCCCTGGCCCGTAGATCCCAATGCACACCCCACCTATACAATCCGATCCCCCCGATCCGGGGTTCTTCACGGGCAAACTCCCGGCTGAGTGCGTGAAATTCTTCCAGGGATAAATGCGAGGGGGGATAACAATCCAGTGCCCGCCCTTTGACATGCTGGCTGGTTTTCACGCCCCCGATACGCTTGTTGTGGGCTGCTGTGCGGTAGGCTGACCCAATCCGTATAGGTTTGCCCCCCAGACACTCCCGGTAGGCTTCAAACACCGCTGCAAGCCGTCTAGCACGGCTTTCCCACGCAGCCGGGTAGGGCGTGCCATCTTTGCACCCAAGTTCAGCCCAGGAAAGGTGTGGGCTAAGTTTCGCTTTCACTCGCTTTCCGTTTCTGCTGGATATCTTCTACCAAGACTGCCAAATGTGCGTGGGCATTTCTCAGGGCCACTTCTGCATCGATCACAGAACCTACGGCTGATGCCACCAGCGGATCAGAGGCCAGATCCTTGGCAGCGGCTTCTTCTCCGACTGTCAGCAAACTGCCGACCATATCAATCGCCCGCTGGCGTTTTTCCTGCGATCCTTTATTGGTTACAAAATTTTCAATGATAACTACAGAACTACTAATAGCCTTGAGAATGGCCCCCACTGGCCCCCCAGCCACAGGTGCCAGAATTGGTGCAATGGACGTAAACAGCCCGGTAATTTTTGACCAGTTAATTCCCATTCATTCCCCCTGAATCTTAATTTGGCATTTTTCGGCGTTGGTACTCTGACCAACTGCCCAACAGCAAAAACATCAGTACGTCATGCCCTGCTTCATCATCCCAGGCAAAATCATACGAACTATTAGTCATGAAACTAATGAAGACAATAAAGATCAAAATAACAAGAAGCCGCGTGATGGTGCCCAGAAGATTCCACACCGGATGTTTCGCATCGGCCAAAATTAACAGGTAGTTAGTCATGCAATCCCAGATACCCCAACACGCCGCTGATCACAGCAGATACGCCTACACTCCATTTCGTAGCTACGCTGCGGGCCGCGAGGAGTTCCCGGTCTTCCCGGTCTGCCATAATCGCTACCTGGGTTTCCAGTTTGGTGACATCGGTATGAAGTTGATCAAGTTTCCTGGTATGTTCATCCATTTTAGAAATCACGAGCTTCTGCATTTCGCTCCACTCGCCGTTCATGATCAGACACTCCCCACCACAAGAAATGCACTACCGTCAGCTTCCTGCAACGTCACTGGCCCCGGCCCGGTGTACACGGTATCTCCTGTGCGTAAACTGAACACCGTGATACTGGTGTGCGGTTCCTGCAACGTCACCTTCTTTTTAACTCCAGTCAGAGACATGACAAACCGATCACCGTTCACGGCAGCAAACGCCCGTGAGACTCCATGATCGATGTTTTCAAAACTCCAATGCTGATCAATTAGCGACGGGTACGGATGCGGCCCCCCATCGCCCACGCGGGTCTGTTGCCAGTTTACAAGATCCCCAGGCACATGCGGGAGTACTGCGCGGCATGTTGACTGGAACGCCTGGGCATTTTCAACAGCCGCATATTCTTCATCGGGATGCACACCAGCATTATCGTGATGCGTTGACCATCCACAGCCCGCGACAAACGCCGTCACCAATGCGGCCACAGGCACAGCAACATCCTGCCGCCCGCCCGCCGCTTTATCCCATCGTTGGTGTTCATTGTCCACATACGGCCCGGAAGGGCATCCCGTAATGTTGTGGCGGGCGTGCCACGGTTGCCGTACCCACCGCCAATTTCCTTCTTCCGTATTTTGCTTTCTGGGGAAATGGATCGTGGTGCAATTAGCTACACTTCCGTTATACAACTCTCCGAGTTCCGCTTTCATGTCTTCCCAGGATTCTGCGGCGGGGGCCGATAAAGCCAGCGGCACGGTGTCACAGTACGCCCGGATCACTTCAGCGGCCCGCCGCACATCCTGTGGACTCACAGCATTATCCGAGTGGTTAAACTCGTTAGCGATTTCAAGAAGGCCAATGTACTGCCGATTTTCCTGGGCAATTAATCCCCACTGCTTGGCGTGTTCTTCTAAATTGTCGATTAAAAAACGGCGAGTAAATAAGGTTACTTCACTACGTAGCCCAAGTTCTCCCAGGCGTTCCACGGTGCGCTGCATGATTTCAAAATAGTGGGGGGTGTGCCGAGGGTCTAACCCCCCCGGCCAATCGTGACTGGCAAACCAGCGGCACGCGGTGAACCCGGCACCCACCGCATATTCCGCCATGCGTTCTAATCGCCCCGGATCATGGTCTAAGGCCCACGGTGCCCAGAATGCACTGATGGATGCCACCGGCCAACAGCCATGATCATCCCGAAATGCACGGCCCGCGATCCTGATATCTCCCGTGATCGGGCGGGTAGCCCCCAGCGTAATCGGGGGCTGGATGGCTTCCACAATACTGGACAGTGCGCCATAGCGATCCTGTTCCCAGATAGCCCGCCACTTGGCCTGGTTGATCACACCCTGCACATCGGTACGCCCCACGGCATCACAGCGTGACCGGATGGCTTGATCAAACAAGTGTTCATCCGTCACCAACAATAGATAAGCGGAATCGGTGTGGGCGTTTTTAACCCACCAGCCATACTCTGGTTTATTCACACTAAACCCACATCAATCATTGTGCAGACTCTGCTTCATGTTCTCAATCATTGAATCATGCAGACTTTGTTTCTGTGCATCAGTCGGTGGTGAACCAGTCGTAACTTCAAACACGGCGTAACTGGCAGCTAAGGCTTCTTCTGTAACACGGCTTTCTGCGTCCAGATCAATACTGACCTCTGCGTCTAGAAATTCTTGTTTCCAGCCTTCAATGGTTTCTGTTGATGGGGGATCACCTGGGCCTTCCCATGACCCTTCTCGTAGAACGCCATCCATTCCCGCCCCGTCAACGATACACTTCGCACCGGGAACTTTCCACGTAATGACATTCTGCGTGTTATGGAACAACTCGTTTAAGTGCATCAGACTTCTACCTCCATCAACGTGATTGATCCCCGACCGTTGCCAAGCATACAGTAGGTATTTGACGCATTACTGACATTTGAAAATTCCACCGTATATGTCAACTCCGAAGTGGTTGTTGGGTCATCAAGAAACTGGAAAGAAGCGGAGCCAATATAGTTCGTTCCCGTTGCTGCGGTATTCGCACCCGTCTGCAAGAAATTCCCGCCGCTAACAGTCGTAGTTGCGCCACCTGAGATTGCCCGCTGAATGCGAACTGCAATACTCGTATTTCCAGACTTTCCAAGACCACCAATATCTACCATCACCAGACACTTGTTGTCCGAGTCAGCTAAGGTGATGGTGTCAAGGACGTTCGTTGTTGCAAACGTCGATGATGTCGATCCAACCTGTGCGGTGTACGCAAAATTATGAACTTGGAGAATCTTCCCGCCAGCAGCAGCAGCAGCCCACGCTACATCCGTACCATCAGATGTGAGAACCGTATTTGCACCCCCGACGGCCAACCTCGTGCCGGTCACGGTACCACTACTGCTGTATAACAGATCACCCCGAGTGGTAAGGGGGCTTTGTTCTGCAAATGTCGGAGCAGCAGCCCAGGTTGCGTCTGTGGCATCTGACTTCAGATAGGTGTTTGCTGACCCAATAGCCAACCGCGCACCGGTCACTGTGCCGGACGTTGCGACTAGGGTATCCCCCCTAGTAGTGAGTGGGGAAAGATCCGCAAAAGTTTGCGATTCACTAAATGAAGTAAATGGCCGCCAGTTTGTTCCGTCATACACAAGAGAATACGTATGGTATTCCTCAGAAAGGGTAACGTCGGCCCCTATATTTAAATTGTCAGATCCGCTTGTGCCGTTTTTTAGCACAACTGTTCTTGCCCCACTCTCTGGGCGAACATGCAACACAAAGCCAGCAGCAACATTGGTTCCAGCGGTAATCGTGTCCAGGTCATCCGTTCCCGCATCACTCTGGGTATCGATCTTGTGGTAGTTCTGTGTGACCGTGACCACGCCAGACGCAATGGTGAGTTCTGTGGCATCGGTAAATTCCAACTGACCGGAATCATTAATGGCCGTTTTTAAAACGTCTAAATTGGCCTTCAATTGGCTGTTCATTAAACTGGCCGTCACTAATTCCCCGCTACTCCAAGTCCGAGGGGTTTCCCATGCACACATACGCTTAACTCCTTTACTTACAACAACTTACGCAAAACCTAAATTCGTGTTGACATCCAACTGCGACGTATTCAAGACCCACGCAGCCTGGGCACTCGCGGGCTGTAACACCCACGAAGTGGAAATGGTGCTACCTTTGGAAATCGTCATACGCACACCATTGATGAAATACCCAATGGTGGCCCCGCCTGTTCCGGTAGTCGCTATCCCTGTCATAGCCTCGCTGAAGGAAATAAGGCTTCCCGGCTCCAGAGCAAGACTTTTTTCCATGTTATAGGCCGAGTCATTACTACTAATGGAAAATTCTTGGATGACATAGCGGGCATCTTTATAGATGTTTAATAACCAGTTGGCAATCTCATTGCCGTATTCCCCTGCCCTGGATTCATAGATCATATCTACCCGTTTATCAATTTCCCCATACTTAGAAGAACTCACCGCATTGGTTGCACTCATCACCGTTTCTGACACATCCCGCACTGCCGTGCCGCGTATTTGCAGCGTAGTTAAGTATGCGGTAACCAAGGCATTATTGGTAATGGTTAATTCACAAGAGTTTGCGGCTTCCGTACTAACTGTTAAAACAATATCTGATGTGAGGTTAGTGCCACTGGCATCACTGGCACTATTGGCGATGTAATCAGATCCACTCACCGGGGGTACAAGAGATTCAGCCGCGACCCGGTAAGCATTAATGCTGGATTCTTTAAACGGACAATTGATCGTAATGGTTTGCCCTGCGGGAATTTCAGGGGAAGCATTCGTAGACGTTAATTCAAATAACACCGAAACACTGCCATCTGTCGTACGGGGATGCACCACCACGTAAATCCGGTTAATTAAATCTTCACGGTTCCGGGTGGCTACCAGTTCCACCATCGTATTATCAAAAGTAGCGGCGGGCGTAACCGTCTTGGGGCGTGCGTGGCGATCTTCAAACGTGAGAATGCCGCCTTTATACGCCGTGCCGCCCTTGACGTAACAGTAGCCCAATTCACTAAGGGTGCAATCGGCAATGGCCCGGAGAACAGTGGTCTGGGCATCCAGTAAATTATCAAAGGCCACTTTAAACGTGCTTTGGCCTTCCGCCAGTGAAGTAGAGTCTGGTTCCCGTGAAACCGAATTGGTCACGAGCGTATCGATCAGTTCATCGGCCCGTTTATTTTCCTGGATAGTCACGTTCCGCACCCGCGCACGGGCTAAATCATCCATGAAATCCACCGCAGTGACACGGACGGCTTGCGTACGATACTGCCCCGCAAGGGGTTCTATCCCGATGACGGTGCCGTTAAATTTATAGTAGGTAGTGCCGTCATAGGTGATCTTTAACCAGACAGGCACGCCGATATCCCACCCGGCGATGGCGTTGGTGTGGCCCGGACTAAACGCCCCCTGCGCCCCAGCGGAATTGTTTGCCATGTTGTTCAGCGTAAACGTGAGTGTACCGGTGGATGCGATCCGATCCGTAGGCCCAGTACCCTGGATGCCATACTCTAATTGCACATCTTCAGTTATCCGCACATCAGGGGTTAAGTCTCTTGAGGCTCCCCCTACAATGGCGGAATCCAGTTCTGACAACCCCACCACACCCAGATACCAGCCCCCAAGTGCCCCGGCTTCGATAGCAACTGTTGCGGCTACACCCATGTTAATTGGTCAAGAGAATGGCATCCCGCAGGTGCAGCGGTAGCACTCGGAGTTCATTCCGTAACCCGGAAATTTCACTGAGCAGGGCAGCAGATACCGCCCCGTCATCCCCACTGCCCTGGGGTGTAATTTTTTCCTTTCCATGGAGCATGGCAAGGGTGCCTTGCCCGAAGTCCACATACTTTCCGCCTGTGCCGTGTTGAAATGATGGCCCAGACCAGGTGGGGCCACCACCCCCGAAATCAAACTCAGGAATGTCATAGTCAAAACTTACACTTACCCTCGGGTCAGGAATATTATTGATATCATGCGTGAGTGTTGCCACTGCCGACGTAGCCGAGTCCGGGCCAGGGCCAGCTAACTTATCAATCAACTCCCCAATCTTGGTAATTAAGGCATCAAACTTTTCAGCGATAGGCTGAGCAAAGTTGAGTTTAGATGTATCTGTCAGTTTTACCCCATTTTCGTCAGTGAGCCTTCCTTGCTCCACCATAGAGTCTATGATCGGTTGCATTCCGAGTGGGATATCTCGACCAGCTTTCAGGGCTTCAGTGACAAGGTCTTGCACTTCATCTTGCATCCCGTCCATCACAGCATTAACATCCGCCCCATTTTCTGTCAGGATTGCCCAGTCTGCACTAAGTGCCTCTGCCGCTTTTTCCATTTCTGCCGCTGCAAATTTTGGGCCTAACGCACTAAGTTCAATCCCATATTTATTTGCAGCCGCTTCCATCCCGGCAAAATCTGTTTCTGTCTGGTCTGTTAACGCCATTAGTGCAGATTTATCGGCATCAGTAATTAGGCCCACTTCTAGTAATTTATCAAGGTAAGGCCGCAACGCTTCAGGGGCCGCTTTGCCTGTGGCTAATACTTCATTAGCATAATCCTGTAAGCCTTCAATACTTTCGTCAGTTAATGTTTGCAACGCTAACGCGGCGGCTTCTGCTTCACCTTTTACTACGTTAATTTCATCAATAATTGTCTTGACTGCTTCTGGCCCACCATCCTTAATGGCATCCCATAAACGTTGCACGGTGGATTCGGCTTCTTCACTTGATTTACCCGCTGCTAAATAAGAATCTCTCACGCTAATAACAACCGATGCCCAGCGACGGCCCCCGGCTTCAGCAATTTGCTGCGTGTTAAGTGCCTTGATTAGCTCATTTTCAAAATCTTTTACAAGGTTGCGGGCTTCTTTTTCTTCTTTACTTGGCCCGAAGAATCCTTTTACCCACCCGTGTAATTTACCTAAACCCTTCATAGCTAATCCAACCCCAGCACCAATAATTGAACTAAGACCCCCAGAAATAACTTGGCCGAAGCCATCAATTACGCCTTTGCCTAAGTTGCTAAACAGCCCAGAAATTTTTCCCTCACCCCCGGTCATACCTTTCCACAAACTGGAAAAGCCGCCTTTAATTCCATCACCCCATTGTCCAAAAATACTTTTTCCTTTTGCTGCTTCAGCATGGATGCCCGCCATGTTAGTAATAACCGCAGGGCCAGTGGTTATAAAATCAAGTTGCTGTTGGTTTGCACTAACCCAGGCAAATGCTGCATCCTGGAGACTCCCCGATAAATTCTCTGGGCCAATTTCATCAGCTAACTTCATAATGGCTGGCCCAAGATTATTTAACATTAATTTATTCGTTTTTAAATGGTCTGGTAATTTCTCCCAAAATTCTGTGAATTGATCAGCTTGGTCAAAAAACTTGGTGCCAAACATTTCATCATGCAAGGATTGCATGGCATCTTTATGTTCTTCTTCTGCTTTTGCGGCTTCCTCATGGGCCGCTGCAATTCCTTCAGTAATGATGGTGGCAGCACGGGCATCTACAACATATTCCCGTAAGGATTCAGAGAGTTCTTCTCCTTCCGCTGTTACTCCTTCCGCCGCGCTGACCAACCGTGCCATAACGTGTTCATTTTCTTTTTCTGCTTCAGTTAATTCTTTAAACGCTTGTTCCAGTGCCGCCACTTCCCCTTTGACCGCTGTGCCAAGTAAGGCATCTTTCATTTCTTTAGCTTCATCCGTTAACCTGGCTTGAGCTTCCGCCGTTTCTGCCGCCGCATCTTCAATGGCTTTTAACGCCGCTTCTTCCGCTTCAAATTCATCCACCAAGTACTGCAAACTGGGCGTAAGTTCTTCTCCGGTTTCCCGTAACCGAATGGCTCCCTGTATCACCCCGGCCAGGGCATCTTCTGAAAGGCTCCCAGCTTCAGCCCCTAAAGCGTGCATGGCGGTTTCTAGTTCTTGTACGCTTCCTTCAATTCCTGCTTTTCCTAACTCCATTTCTAGATCAGCAATTTTTTCTGCCAGTTCTTCCGTCGCACGGGCCGTTTCTTCTTCAGCCGTTTCCCCCACGCGGCTTAACCACGTATTCCAATCCTTTAACCCATCCACTACCCAATTTAATCCGTCTTTTACCGCTTGTGGGATCATATCTACCAAGGCATTCCCCACATCTTTAGCCAAGGGGATGGCTTCCCGAAATAACCCTAGTAAAAATTTCCAAGGGGCAAGGAATGAATTAATGATCAACTGCGCTAATTGCCAGAGAATTTCCCGCACAGGTTTAATGGAAAGAAGTAAGCCCAGCAACACCACTTTCCACCCCACCAGAAATGCAGCTACTTTTGCGAGGGGGGCAAATAACGCGGTAAGCGTACCAAGGATGCCTGTCGTACCGAGTGTGGCGGCTAAGGAACCAAAGGCCATGGTGACGGTTCCCGCGATCATTAAAACTGGCCCAATCGCTGCAAGAAATGCCGTAAACCCCAGAATAATTTTTTGGATGGCCGGGGAAAGATTCTGGAAAGCGGGCACTAACGTTTGAGATACCCAATTAGAGACTTTGATCCCAATATTTAAAAATGAGGTAAGCATTGGCGCAATAGCTTCCCCGATTTCAATCAGTGCCCCGGTAGCGGCTGACTGGAACAGGGTGAACGTACCCGCTAACCCTTCCATCTGGGTTTCCGCAATGGTTTTAGCTACATCCCCCACATTTTCCAGTTCCCCGGTAAACTCCTGTAACGCATCAGCCCCCTGGCCGACCAGTGCCGCCATCGCAGGGCCAGCCCGCTGCCCAAAGATTGTGATCAGTTGTTCTGTAGTAGCACTACTATCACCCAACTGTCGCACGATCTCATCCATCGGTTTAATCTTGCCTGTGGAATCGGTGACATTTAACCCCAGCTTCCGCATCACACTCGCGGCTTTATTTGACGGCCCCAGCAAGCGTGTAACGGCCCCGCGCAAGGATGTGCCCGCCATCGATCCCTGAATGCCCGCATTCCCCATCATGGAAATAGCGGCAGCAGTCGATTCAAAAGACAGACCCGCAGACTTCGCCACCGGCCCTGCGTATTTGAATGCCACCCCTAACTGCGTGAGATCCGTATTGGCCGAGGTAAAGGCTTGTACTAAAACATTATTGGTATGGGCAAGATCCTCTGTGGTTTGCCCAAATCCTGTCATGATGTTGCTGGTGATATCCGCAGCACTGGCAATATCTAACGTAGCCGCAGACGCTAACTCCAGCACATTGGGCATCGCCCCATAAATTTCTTTAGTCTTAAATCCAGCCATGCCAAGGAAGCCCATAGCATCAGCCGCTTCACTTGCTGAAAACTTTGTAGTTTCCCCAAGTTCTTTTGCTTGGCCTTCCAAGAGTTTAAAATCTCCGCCTGTAGCCCCGGTTAAGGCTTTCACGCGGTTCATGGATTTTTCAAAACTGCCAAACGCAATCCCAGCAGCCGCACCCATGCCCACAATGGGAGCCGTCAGGCCCATGGTGAGTTGTGACCCGGTGGCCGTCATCCCGGCCCCCACAGATTTTAATTTTTCACCTGTTTTTTTCAGATTAGTTTCAGCCTTGGCTAAGGCTGGAGACATCTTATCCTGAAGCCTTAAAACGGCCAGAAGCGTACCGATATTGATCATGGTTTTTTCTCACTGGTATCAATACCCAACTGCTTCCCCACCAATTCCATCTGAAGTTGTAAATACCGCTGGGCCGTGGCATCTGTTGGCATATTTTTCCCGTCAACTCCATCGATCCGTTGTTTAGCATTTGCCAAAGATCGTAACTGCATAATTTGAAAAATTGACCCGTTGGTATCATCCTCCAGTGCCGCCCGTGCCGCGTCAGGCAAACAATTAAATTCTTCACAGACTCGACTAATAACCCACAATTCTGGTGCAGGGATATCGTTACCTTCTTGCTCTAGGTACTCGACAAACCCTTCTGCACGTTTCCCGCTTCTGCTTCTGTATCCGGGCGTGAAAATTCAAAAATAGCTTCTGCTAAAAATGCCGCCGTGGGTTCATCCAGTTCCCCCACCATTTCTGATCGGTTCTTATCTGTTAACGCAGGTTCCAGTGTCCAGGACACAATCCCCTTTTCTAGCAGGGAATCCCGGTGGTAATTGGAAAGAGTGGCTTCCTGTGTCTTTTGAATCCGATCAATTTTATCGGTATCTTCCGCCCGCAATGCTGCCATCAGTTCCGGGCCAATTTCACGCATAAACCCGATCCCTGTGCTTTGTTGTTTCTGTGCCGCTTCCGATAATTTCCGATGACTTAATTTACGGATCACTGCACTTTCCCCCGCATCATGCGGGAGTTGCACCGTTGTTGTTACACCTATCACCAATCCCATTCGCTCATTCTCCTACAGAAAAAAATTATGACCAGACACCAGCACCCGTAGGTACGAGTTCTGCCACAATTGTTTGGATACTTCCGTTTGCAGCGACCACTTCTGATGACATTAGCCGCACATCCACCGTGTATGTTTTCGAGTCACCAAACACTACAACCAACTGCCGCCCATCGTCCTGGGGGCCATCATCCACCGTGCCCAACACCACATGGGTACCCGTGGTGCCTGTGGTATCCCAGATGCAGGTCAGCGTAATATTTTCTGTACGCTTCGTACCTGTGGGGGTCTGTTCTTCAAATGAATCCCCAAGTGCCGTGGTGTCCGTAAGGACAGACGTTTGTTTGACGCTAATGCCTTCCAAAATAAAATTAGTGAGGGCACGGGCGGTACCGCCGGGGCCATCTTCCAATGTAACTGTAACGCTTGCTGGGCCGTATTTTCCTGCCATGATTAGCTTCTCCTATGAACGGGAAAATCCCGCAAAAATAGTTATTGATCCTGTTCCCGTTACTGTTCCCGAAAAAGCCAAGTAGCGGTTAACAGTTCCCGACACACTCACACGTTCTGCAAATGGTGCTGTTACATTATCGGTAAACGATAAAAGATCGGTGTATGTAACATTATCGGCTGAGTGCCTTACCTTCCCCACAAACGCACTGAATCCTGATGCTGCTGTACACTGAATGAAGCCTACGCCACCGGCTGATGTGGATGCCGAGTTGTCTACCGGGGATGAGGTCGTAGCCCATGTAGCCGTTTTTGTTGCAATGGGCTGGAGGATTACGCCAGGGGAACGGCTTCCGGTCATGCCATACGTCACATTCGCTTTTTGGAGGTTCCCCAGTTCCGCCACCACTTCATATTCGTAACTATAGGTGCCTTCAAATCCCACAAAGGGGTACCCTGTGGTTTGCCCCCCAAACCCTAAACACATAACCCGTGCAGTGGCTTGTGGGGAGGTTGGACAACTCCCACTGAATGCGGCATGGGAGTAGTTCGCAGTGGTATCAAAAAATGCACCCTGCTGCACTACTTCTAAAGTTGTTGTGCCAGTCGGGGCGTGCGTTTCCCACGTATCACCAATGCCCGTGGTTTCCACTAGCTGTGAATTTTGCTTTTCACTGAGTGATGTAATTTTATTAGACAGAACATCATACCCATCTACATATAAAATACCACTCTGTGGGCCAAACTTTCCTGCTGCCATGATTAGCTACCTTTTCTGGTTTTTTTAGCTGTGGGGGTCACTTCCTCAATACTCCCTTGGGCTAATAAACTTTTAATAGATTTGTCTGGAATATCATCACACAGTGACCCCGCTTTAACTTCCTTAAATTTTACTTTTTCTAACTGGGCTTCACTAAGTTTTGATACACCCCCCGCAGCAAGTACCGTTTTCAAACTTCCTGGGGTGGGGTATCTCAAACCTACTTTTGCACGATACTTTGCCATTAGTCTGCATCCCTTTCATGCCCACATTTCATGCATACGACGCGGCCACCCAATACAGGTTTGGCTTCTTCTTTCGATGCCCCACACGGGCACGTTTTCGCTGTAGGTACCGTGACACTCATGCGTTTTTATCTTTCGTAAAAATCATATTAAACGCAATGTAGGGACGGTCTAGATCATCTACATCACGGGGAAAAGGTTCCTGTAAATTCTCACTGAGATAATACCGCGTGCCAGAGAGATCCTCTGTTTCAATTGTCGCTAAGTTTTCAAAAATCGTTTGGGCCGTGGTGCGGGCCGTCTGGTAATCATACGGGGCACCGCGTACCACAAACTGGATACCGGGGCGTTCATACTGAATGCCCGCCGTACCAAAAGCCCGCGTGGGGGCTAACCCGCCCGTTTCATATAACGCTACACAGGCATTGGGGGTGGGGGGCATCGTAGCTTTAAACACATTGGTGCCTACCGTACCACTAATGGCCGTGGCTACCCGTGTTGCTAGATCGTCCAGGACGTTAGCCACGTTGTTACTTCGCCCCCTCTAAAATCTCTAACCGTTTTGCAATCCGCTGCAACATATACTTAGCTGATCCGAGTAACGTACTCTCTAAAAATTTTGCTTGCCCTGCTTTATGATGCACATCTAACCGTTCATGCACCGCCACGGCATACGGGGCAGCAGGGCCACCCACTTTAATTTCTACGCTTACTTCATCCCCCTTATACGAGGGAAAACTGGTTTCATGACTATTCCGCAATGTACCAAATTCCACAGGAGTCCGGGCCATGGATTCTTTTTGCTCGATCAGGGCTTCTTCATATAACGCCCGCCCCACGTTACGCGGTAACTTTCCTTCTATTTTTTTTAAGGTGCCTAACACTTCTGGCACACCTTTTAATTCAAAACTTTTAGCCAAGCTCTACCTCCACAAGAAATTCCGCATTCGTTGTGGGATCAACCGGGCCTGTAATCCTGACAATTGGCATTTCCGATCCATCTGGTAACGTAATTAAATCCTGTTCCCCAACTGTCACAGGGCCAACAAATAACACCCGCGCTAATGAAAGTTTTTCTTCCCCAAGTTCATTCCGTACGAATTTTTGCCGCCGTTCTACAATCGCTTTCCGTACTACTCCCGTGGCATACGTCGGTTTTCCATATCCATCATCACTGGCATACGCTTTATGTGTTACTGATGCCTGTAACGAGTCTGTGAGGGTATTGGCTAACGCCACACCACTTTGCACAATCGTGGCAAAACTCATGAAGCCCGTACCAAACTGCGGGTAGACGATAACCGCCCGCGCACAGAACTAAACCAATCCTGGGGAATCATCAAATACACCGCATCTGGTACCACTTTGTTATATTGATCCGCCGTAAATTGGAGAAAAACCGATCCCGCTTTAATCGAAGCTATCCCCTGGCTTTCCACATCATTATCTTCACTGCGGTTAGCAAGAATTAGTTGGCGGGCATATTCCGCTTGGGCATCCTTCACTTCTGAAGGCACTGTATCGGAATCTAGTACCACATCAATACGTTCTAACAGTCCCGTACGCGGCCAGCCTACCGCTTGGGTCGTGGTAGTTGCGTACCCCGTCCAGGTAAATAGAGATTCCATCAGTTTTGTAGCCCACAATAACGCTCGTATTTTTTCGTTTTCAGAGGCATCAGCCCATGTCGTAGATGCGGCTGGCCGATTATCGTGATACTGATCTGCTTCGGCCAGTGTGCAATAACTATTGGCTGTGGCACTTTTCGCCGTTGCAACAAGTGTAGAGGTACCCATTAGTTAATACACACAGAAACATCTAACGTGGATTCCCCAAGATACGTCCCGGCTACCACTGTTTTTACTCGTAACCGATCCCCGATCAATCCATCCAAGATCGTATTATCACTTAACGATCCATCGGTGGGGGTAACGTTAGCGGCTAAGGCAATAGAAGGGCGTACCCCACTCACCCGCGTGGCTGTAGTAGTGGCAAAAGCAAACTGCACAATATCGATCCAGGTTGATCCGTTATCCACCGAGGTTTGTAAAAACACATCGGTGGTAGTGCCCCCGGAACCACGCACAAACACCGATTGGCAAATAATGTTTGTGACACCCATCGGGATCGACGTTTCCCCACTGATATACGTACCCGCCGCCGCTTGTGTAAGGGGAAGTGATTGCAACTTTACGCTGCGTTTCGGAAAAACTGCCATGTTATTTTTTCACCCCCGTTTTTTTCTTGGTGGGTGTTTTCTTGGGTGTGCTGGTGTGATGCAGTGAGGGATCAAAATCAGAAGCATTAATAACTGCCGTTGATCCATCGTTTAACGTTACTGAAATGGTCTTTACAAGTGGCATAGAAACCCCGCATAAAAATACGGGGGCACGCTCACGGATGAACGCACCCCCGCACAGACTACTTGTTAGCCAGCGATAAATACGCCCAACTCAGGTCGAATGACTGAGCCACCATAGAGTGCGTCAAAACTCCACTGGTATTGTTTGTATTGTCTGGTAACTTCCAGCCGTAAACTCAAGCCAGAGTCTTCATCTACCGCAACGGCTTGCATTCCGCCACCATCAAACTGCTGCGTTTCCAGCAGGGGTGCCATCGCAAACCCGATCACATCCCGATGCAACAGCGCATTCATCCGATACGAGCCTTTAAAGGTCAAGGCTGCATTGTTTGCATACGCAAACTGGATCGATGGGGTCATGGTAATGACGGTAGACGTAGCCGAAGTTACTTGGTACGTCTGTGTGCTTCCCGCCACACTGAAAATATCACCTTCAACGGGGGCACCTGATCCGGTGTCCACGGTTAGTGTGGTATCCCCCACGGCAACACTGGCATCATTGACCAGCCATCCGGTGGGGCTGTTGGTTTCCGTATGGGACGGCACGTTTTGGCTCATCAGCCACCGCGCACCCAACTTATAGCCAATGTCACCTTCAACAATGACACCCTTACCGCCGCCATAACTCGCATCCTGAAATGGACGCAAGGCCAGGGCATTGGCTTCTGCATCAGCGTCAAGGATGACATAGCGATCATCCATCGGCATCAGTTGATTGTTGGCAATCGCCCGCGCATCAAGATACTCAGTGACGGCAGTGGCAAATGGTGTGGTGCCCGATGTGCCTGTAAACCCATACACACCACCAGCCGAGTCCAGCAAGTTCCACAGAAAATCATCTATGGTATTGGAGAGTGATTTGACGGCTTCACTCATCTGCATGGGAATAATGCCACGCTGTACTTGCATGATGGCTTTGTCATCCATCGCAAACGGGGCTTCTTTCCACTGGTCAAGGGTCAACGCCACACTGGTGGGCGTTACCGCAGTCACGGCAGGTGGAACAACATCAGCCGTCACACTGCGTGTAGTAATTGCGGAGGGAACAGCCACATTCACAGTGGCACCTTTTCTGGCCCCCACAATGTCCTGCTCGTATGAACGATTAACGATCCGAGGTAGTACGACCTGCTGCCGCAGGGCATCCAGGCCCATGGCTACCGCCGTCTGAACTACGTTGGTTGTGACTAGTGATCCAGCCATATCAATACAACTCCTAAGCTAACTTAATAAATGATTCAGTCAGCTTCCCCGAAGCTGCACACGCTACGCCCCGCGTAGCTGTTCAGATGATGGCCCCACCCCGTGGTTCCAACTCTGCTGGCTTGTGTGTTACTCGTTCACGATCATTACTTTCCCTTCGCGGATATCCTTTGCGTGTTCCCCAAGTTGCTGGGGTGTCGGGTTCCGTAATTGCCGTACTCCCGCCGGGATAGTGCCCACTGGATTACCTTCCCGATTATGGGCACCGCCGCCGTTACTACTCCCAAAGGCAAACGCAATTTCTTTTGTTTGCTTGGTCATCCATTCCCCTAACGCCATTGGTTCACCAGGGTTATCTACACTGTAGATCCCTTCGCGGGCTACCAGTTGATTGCCATCCATTTTAAATACATCATTGGCACGGCTGACTACAAAATCAACTGCCGCATCCTGACCCCCAGCCGCTTTAAACTGGTTCAACACTTCGTTCTTCATCGCCGCAGCAGACACTTTTTGATCCGCTTCCTGGCGGGCTGTTTTTTCTTCGGTCAGTAATTGCCGCAAGGGTTCTAATTCCGAGGTTTTAAATTGAAGTAAAGCATTCTTTACCTGTTCATCTACATCACTGGCTTTTCGTACTCCCTTTTTCGAGAGTTCCGCCACTTGTGCTAACGCTTCCCGTGCCGCCGTGGGGTCAAGATCCCTATAGTTATCAAGTTGTTTTACGGCTTCCTGCTGGGCTTCTAACTCCGCTTTAAGTTTCACATTGTTATCTCGAAACTCTGCGACTTTGTTCACTTGTTCTGCATGAGTTTCGCGGGGCACAAAGCCTTGCGGATCACCGTCCATTTGTAAAATAAATTTATCACCCTCACCAATGTAGTGCTGGCGTAAATCTTCAGAGACTTGATCCAAACTATCGATCACGGGCTTTAATGACATAAATAACGCTCCCCCACTGTAGGATATTTTTTTATTTCTAGCAACTAAAAACTGTGGGGGTAAGTATATAACAACTCCTCCAGGCACAAATATCCCATATTACCCCTAATATTTTTTTGCTCAATAAACCCCAGAAACATTGGGGTTTTTTATTTACCTAAAAATAATTGAAAATAATTCTTGCTTTCTTCTCAGAATCCTGTAGACTTATACACATGATGTTGAACGACACACTAACCCAGGGAGACAACACGATGAACAAAACATACAACACACAAATCAAGGAAGCCAGAGAAGCACTGATTGCCGAATCGGGATTAACCAAGGAAGAACAAGAAACACTTAGAACTCTGATATACGCATGCAGAGACTGGAAACGTTCCAAAGTAATGAAGTGGGCAGAGGAAGAAGGCTTAATGACTGATAGAATTCATTTTGCATTTACTTCTCAATCTATTATTTCCGGTCGTATTCGTGCGGCACTAGTACCAGCTAGTTAAACGTAATTCCTCCCAGGGGGCTTCGGCCCCCTTTTTTTTGCTCAATACACTAAAAAATCATGTTAGGTAACGATTCAACGTGGGTGGCTTTTACAATTTTCCCCTTCATCTTTTCCACTACAAATTGTGCCACATCATAATCAGGATCAGGGTTAGATGGAACAGGCCGCCACGGGTGAATAATCATATACATTTCACAGGCATCTAATAAAAACTTATCCCGTGATTTCCATACCCCGTCAGTGATCCGTGCCGTTCTCCCATCAACTTCAATTTCTACCATTTAATAATCTTTCACTAATCTAATTTCCCGTATAGCCTCGGCTTGTTTCTGTTTTGCACGTATAGCTTTGTCCAGAAAATCTGAAGGTGGCCCACTAATCCCAAAAGTATCGGTAGACTTTAGCGTGGGGTCTTTCACAAACTTTATGTCTTTATTAAGACGTAAAGCCCATTTCGATGTAGTGTTTGTATATTTTCTTTTAATTACTCTTTCATAGATAAAATCAAAAAATTCTGGGCTTTCCTTTGCAAAAGCTAAAGGATCGGTATACATCTTTTGAATTCCCATTGTCACTACTTCTGTGCCAATATTCCACCCGTCCCGATCTGACCAGACACGACTAGAATCCTCAAGATCAAAAGATGAATATCTTATATTATTTTGAACTACTCTATCCCCACCAAAAGACCCTACGGAGTTATAAACTTTTGAAGCATACGCCCCTAAATTCTCGCTATCATAGGCAAATTCATCTGCTCTATAACGGTTACTTTTCATAATCTCCCGCAAGGATTTTAATTTATCCCCTTTTGTTACAATATTTCTGAATCTCAGGGCTTCGGCCATGAGTTCAGGGGTAGCAAATTCTAAGGTATGGGAGAGTTCATGTACTATTGTTGCACTGGCATCCCGTCCTACACGCCCATTCCCCTGAAAAAAGATATATTCTCCCGCGTTATCCTTATCATAAGCCGCCCAAGCCCTGCCGTTTCCGTTAGGTCTATCTTTAACAACTTTAATTATTCGTTTCACTTTAACGGGTACCGCTTTAATCTCATCAACGGTGCCCGCTAACTCTGTTGTATAAAAAGAATCATCCACCAATTTTTGCCATGCTGTTGATCCCAATTTCCATTGTTTTTTCTGGGCAGCATTCATGGTTCTGCCAATAACCAGTTCTACACTGGAAATATCTGACTCGTTATAAATAAATTTTTCTAAAATATCTTCTGCTACTCCCTCTAATGTTTCTGTTTGTTTTGCACCTAGTTTTTTTATCTTTTTCTTTAACTGATTTTGTTCTTTTAGTAACGCAACCATTTCTTTTTTTTGTGCTTCTGGTAAACGAAAAACTCGTTTTGGTTCATAAAACGTGTACTTATTTCTTAACTCTATAAGTCTCCCTTGAATCTCATGGGATCTTTGCATTGCTTCACCCTGTGCTATCGCAGCTTTCTGTCGAACAAGTGTTAACTTGGCTGCTATCTTTTCACCTTCCTCATCCGCATACTTTAAAATTGCCTTCCGCGCATCCGATCCCTTGAGCAGTTCCCCATCTGCATTCACCGCCATGCGTGCCATGGTGGAGATTGGGGCACCTGTAGCAGCCACCGGGGGTGGCGTGAGTGTCATGCCGCCCATCCCAGGCACCGGAGCCACTCCACACCGGCAGTTGGGATGGGTAGTCGGGCCATCAATCTTGCCAATGCTTTTAACGTTTGTATCAAATTTTTCTTTCAGTAACACTTGCTGGCCGTCCATGCGTTGACAAATGCCGCACGCTCCAAAGGGCGTAGTCATCCATTCCTTTTTGGCATCGCCCCCTAACACCCCTTTTTTCTGAGCCTGGAACCATGACTGCTGTGCCCCGGCAGACAAGGCATCTATTGTTTCTGTGCGGGCAATCGTGATCCCCCGTCTACGGATCATTTTCTTTTTTAATTTGATCCCGGCTTTGGCTTTGGCGGCTGGAGATAATGCCGGGTTTAACCCCCGCACATATTTTTTTAACGCAGCAGCCTGGGGGCGGTTTAACCCCACCATATTTTTTATTTGTTTTGCCGCTTCACGGGGGGGAATTTGATCCCGGATCATGTCTCTGATGAAATTGCGGATCGCAATTTCTGTTTCAGTATTAATAACCGTGACTCGTTTGGCCGCATACTTCGCCGCCCATTTTTCAGCTTGCTTATTCTTGGCATCAAAGCCAAACCGCAGTGATTTAACTTTTACCGTATCGGTTGAGTTGTTTGGCACCGAAGTGGCCCCCACGATTCAAAGTCTGTTTGATGCTGGTATTGACTGGTGCCATGGCTTCACGCATCCGCGTGGGCGTGATCACACTCCTTAGCGCGGCTTCTTCATCCCCCTTGGCTAAAGCTAGTGTGAGTTTCTCCAGATCAACCGCATTTTCTAAGTGTGCTGCGGCCCGAAGAAACCGGGCTTCTATCGTGGGTTCAATTTTATCCGCCATTTTTTCAATGGCTTTCAGATCATCACTCCTACTCATCAGTTACTTCTTCTTCTTTATTTTCATCTACTTCAATGACTTCCTCTGCCGGGGGCGGGGCTTGTTCCGGTTCACGGCTAATTTCCTTCTTTTCTTCTTCATCCGTGACCCCATACCGTGCCCAGCCACCTTCCGTTAAAATGTTCCAGAAAGTTTTGTAGGAAATCTCCCCGGCTTGAAGGGTAGCCAGGGCAGTTTGGATTTCCTGCGGGGCCGCTTTGACCTGCAAAAAATCTTTATTGAGTTCTACCCTCACAGGAATGTCCTGGGGGGAAGTTTCCAAGCCTTGCCACCAGGCCATTAACTGAAGGGCCGAGGTTAAACCTTGTTCCATGGCCTGGGCCATCGTCCGAAGCGTGGCATGTTCGCCCGCGTGCCGCGCTAACACCGCCGTAGCCGTTTCCTGTGCCACCGTAGGCTGTTCTTCTAACAGCTTGGCACCTAGCGTAGCCATCTGGTGCTGCTTCGCTAACAACGCCTTTTCTAAGGCACCCATACCCGCCCCGGAAAACTCCACCATGCCCGCCTTGCCGTCTTTGTCAAGAATCCACACGGTGGATGGCCCGATCTGGAGTGCATCCACATCATCCCCACTGCCCTTCATGCCAGAGACATAGGGCGTAGGCAGTGCAACTAAATGTAAGCCCTGTTCATGATCACAGGTGTTCCGCCAATGGGCTAAATTCAGTTCTGCTAAATCCAGCAACGGCGGATCTTTTAATTCAGGAGTGGTATAGGCTGGGCCAAGAAACACAAACGGAATAAAGGGCAACGGTTCCCCACGCCGCAGGGGGGTAATCTCCGGGCCATACAGTTCCAGTTCTCCTCCGCCTGGTGAACGCCGCCACCGCTGTTGCGTGTACCGTAATTGGTTCCCGTCCAGATGCAGCCGCATTTCCCGGTACTGTTCCAGCGTGTCATATTTAAACCGATCTTTTTCATTCACCACACGCGGCTGTTCCTGCACTACCAGCAGGGTTAAAATCTCATCCCCGTCCAGGGTAGTTGTATCCCAATTCACAATATTTTCAGCCGTATAACTCACAAAGTAGGGCCGCTTTTCCAACAGTTCTGAATCTGACATTTCTACCAAAATGCCCTGGCGGGCCATCAGTAACACTTCTTCACTACAGGACAACGCAAACTGTTCTATAGGAATATTGGTGAGGGTCACATCCTGTAACCAGGGTTCCAACGCACGCGGCACATCAAAGCGTGGCGTTTTTTGAAAAATGCCGCCGGTCAGCCCACTAACCGTACGCCGCACCGCGTTATAAAAATTTCCCCGATTTAAATAATCGTACTGGGCCTGGGGTGTAGCGGCGGGGAGTTGTGGTGTGTACGCGGTTCCTGCCGCAATCACTTTTTCCCGGCCCCCGTAAGTATCCCGCATTTTTTTCCAGATCGGTTTGAACGCGGTGTAATCATCCCGTGGCGTATTGACTGGCATCGTGTTCCCTTCCTAACAAGTTATCCCCACACGGCTTCCACGGCCCGCACTTCACGGGGGGCTAATCGCAACTGAAATAACGCCCCGGCTGCGGCATCCAGTTGATCTTTATAACGGCTGCGTTTATTGGCAACCACTTCATCAAGAAACACTTTATTCCATGCCCCGGCGACCAACTTCACCCGGCCAAAGGGTTCATCATCCGACAAGGGGCGGGCTTGTGAAGCCAGGGGTTTCCAGCGGGTGATCTTATCGCCCGTGGCTGTAATCCCTGTGTAGCTAAACCCAGCCAGTAAAATCCGATGGGCGGCAATGATGGCTTTCCCGGCACTGCCCGGTTCCTGTTCTTCTGCCACTTCTACCCCGATGCCATCCAGCCGTGCAGTTTGTAACATCAACTGATCAACTTTCGCAGAGACTAACCGATCCCGCTGCACATCTTCGACATAAAACACCCCGCTGCGGCTTTCACTGAGTAACACCCCGGCAGTATACGGGCTGCGTTCTGTTTCACTTCCCGCCGCATCCCAGAACCGTACGCGGGTCATCACATCGTCAGGGGGCCGATCTACAATTTCAAACCAAGACCGTTCAAACATGCCCCCCTTTTCGGGTAACGGATTCTGGGCATGTTGACAAGAATAATCTATGGGGCCAAGTTCCTGTTTGATCGTGGCATTTTCATCCGGGCCAATTCGTAACGGATTCATCAATTCCCCGTCAGTTGTTCTGGGGTCACGCCAGCCCAACGGAGATACCCACGTACTCGGTTCATACTCTGTTGGTAAACGTAAAATTGTCCAGTCTCCCTGTTCCTGTAACGCACTGGTCAGATCATCTTCATGCCCCCGCTGCATAATGACAATCTGCCGATCAAATTTTTTATTATTGATCCGTGATGACCACACTTTAAAAAACCAGCGGATATCTTCTGTGCGGATAATATCCGAGTGGATCGTTTTGAGATTATGCGGGTCATCTACGATCAGAATATCCCCGCCCTTTCCCGTGGCTGATCCCCCTACCGAAGTACTGATTCGATAGCCACTCGCGGTGTTGGCATAAAACCCTTTATTATTTTGATCCCCACTGAGCGTAACATCCCACCGCGTTTGATACCATGAACTTTCGATCACCCGCCGTGCCGTAGTCGCAAACTCTAATGAGAGATCACTACTGTAGCTGGAAAATAAAAACCGTGTAGAAGGATTGCGTGTCCAGCCCCAGGTGGGGAATGCCACACTGGTGCAAATACTTTTTCCTGAACGCGGGCAAATATTAATAATTAGTTTTTTAATCTCCCCGTCAAACACGGCTTGTTCATGTTCACAGATCGCCCCTAAGTGGAAGCCATCAATAAAGGGTGTACCCGGTTCTATCGTGGGCCACATCGCACGCATATAGTCATGCAATGACCGCTTGCCAAGTTCCCCTTCTAACGCAATTAATTCTGCAATGGATTCATGATCCAACATGAAGACCCCCATTGTGAAGGGTGAGGAATAGATTTGTCAAAGCAAAATACCCCTATTTCTAAAGGGTTTTTACTTCTTTAAAAATAACTAGAAATAAACCTTGCTTTCTTTCTGGGGAGTCTGTAGGATTATACCCATGATGAACGCAACACACCGGGGAGACAAGAAGATGACAAGAAAGCAAATTGCACTACGGAAAAAGTTTGGCCTTGCCACAACTACTAAAGCATTACAGAACAAAGATGGTGTGGTAAATGGCCCAGAAGATTTTATTACAGGCGCACCAGTCAAGGGCTGGGAAAAGATCACATGGTCAGTTGATACTCGCGGGAAAGTTATTGTAAAAGGCGGGCGGAAGCCATCCATGTGGAACCGAAACTTTGATGCGAAGTAGTCAGAACCAGGGGGCCACACGGCCCCCTTCATTGATGGAAAAAAGGAGAGAGACAATGGGACTTACACAGGGGATGCAAAAGGCTACATTATTTTTACGTGAAGAACTACGGCGGGCAAAACAAGCCATTGCCGCACAAGAGAAAAACCAACGACTATTACACCAGAGTTGGTTAGCGACGGAAGAACTTCAAGTGTTAGCGGCTGAGATCAAAAGCGGGGCCGTTACAGAACTAACCCAGAGACAAGCGGGCACCTTGGATTTCCTGCAATGGCTGCATGAACAGGCAGGGATTATGGAAACGGAATTTTCTGATGGTCTGTATATAGCGAGTCTAGGAGAACATTGGGAAAATATCAGTGACCTGTACGGCATTGATTCAGACACAGGGGAAAAAATTGATAGCATGATCCAGGGGGCAGGTTCCTACTGTCTGAACCTAGGGTGGGAGTTTGTCAAACCACTCCATCACCGGCACCGCCAGATGTTGCACCTTAATGGCAGAGAATCCTACGGGGGTATCCCGCCGCGTGGGAAGGGCTTCCCGAAGCATTGTGATCACTGTGCCAGGGTAGCCGAGTTAAAAGCTAAAGCAAAGTTTCAGTTAGAGATTAATCGTGGAATATTACTGCACGCCTAACCACTGATGGAAAAAAGGAGAGAGACAATGAAACCACAATTTCTTCAGAGACTAAAAAAACTTGCTGTGCCGCATTGGGGTGGCACAGCGTGGGAATTCTTCAGAAGAACTGTTGCACCAAATCTCCCAGGCAGGTATGACATTCTGTCTGATTACGGAGAAGCCACCCAGGAAGCCGCCGAGGAGTTTCGAGCATTCCTCGCCACTCATCGGGGCTTTGATCTCAGCCAACGCCGACAGATTCACTATGCAATTGAGCGACTTGAATCGCTCAGTTCAGTGCTAACAGCGATAGAGGAACACCACAGTAGTTCATACCTTTTTACAGATGAGAGTGATCTAGATGTAGTCACTAAAGCCTTAGCAACGGTGGAAGCCGTTACCGGCTGCACAGTGGGTGAAATAGAAAAGAAACTGAAGGAAATGTAACCCTGTACCCTGATGGAATACAGGACAACACCCGATAGAACAGGGGGGGTGCAAACCCCCCTTCTTTTTCATAGTTACACTGTTACAGGAGATACAAAAAATGTGGATAGAAATAGGATTAATTCTGAGCTACACGGGCCTGGTGTGGATGTTCTGGAAAGAATATGGGGATTGCTTCGATGACACCCCAGAAGATGAAATGACCCAGGAAGAATTTATTTACCGGGACTGGAAATAAAGGTTTTTTATTTATTTAAAAATAATTGAAAATAAAACTTGCTTTCTTTCTGAGAAGTCTCTATAGTTACTTACATGATGTTGAACGCAACAACTTTTAGGGAGACAAGAAGATGAAGATTGATATTTATTTAAACGCGGTATGGGTTGCCACTGTTGGAAGTTTTGAACTTGCTGCACATTTGATTTCTAATCGAACAACGGGCCTGAATTCCTGGTGTAACCCTGGCTGGAATTCTCCAATTTGTAAGGAAAAAAAAGAAGCAAAGAAAGCCCGGTTGCGCGGTGAAGATGTTGGGGTGAGTATTAAAATTGGTGATGAGATTATCTGGAATTCTGTGAACCATGAGAGAGTTGATCATGGTAGCCAGTTTTGGGTTATTCAGTCTCTTGACCGGATGGTAGAAAATGGGATTTATTACGGGCGGAGAGAGGGGCAACCGAGTTACACAGACTGGAGAACGGGCGATACCATTGCAAAATGGCAGCAACGTGATGAAGAAGATGTAAAGAATCTCCTGGCCCGCAGAGAACGCCTCAGTGAGAAGTTAGCACAAGACTTAGGCCGCAAGCCCACGCTGGATGAAACAGTTGACCGCATGTCCAAATCCGCGCTTTCAAGTTACTGCGTATAATAAAATCCCACCAGGGGGCTTCACGGCCCCCTTTTTTTTACTTAATAAACCCCAGAAACATTGGGGTTTTTTATTTATCTAAAAATAATTGAAAATAAACCTTGCTTTGTTTCTCTGGAATCTGTAGAGTTATATCCATGATGTTGAACGCAACAACAAACCAGGGAGACAGGAAGATGACTAATTGGTTAAAAACCTCAGATGAAAGCGTAAGGATGGAAATGCCAAACTACGCTAAGGGTGGACGGGACGGCCACGTAATTAAGACTGACGGCACCGTAGCCATTCAGACCGTAGCCAGCAACCTTATCAACACTGATGGATCGGCTCGATCAGATTCATACACCCTTGATGAATATGGGCACATGGAAGTAATAAAAGACCCAAAAGAAGCCCGGCAGTTCACATTGTATCGCCGCCCCCTCACCGTGCTATTCCAGCGACGGGGCCGCACCGACCGTGTAAACCGAGTTTACGCATTCAAGGCAGTCGATCCCGTTACCGGAGTTACCTCAAAATGGACAACACGCCGCTTTGCAATTAATACCGTGGAAGTACAAAAAGGCTCATGATGTTGAACGCAACAACAACCGGAGACAAGAAGATGAAAAACTACCCAAAAGACACAACGCAGGATCTTGCCCAAGGCGAAGTGTACGCACGGCTGACAAGTAGGCCGTTTGACCTTTCAACGTATGTTAAGCCAATCCCAAACGTACCCGGCAGCGGTGATCTATACATGACGGCAAGATCACTTGTGACTCTGGTTACGCAGTTGCATAACCTTGTTAATGAGTTAGGTGGGGATGAAGGCACCCTGCCGCTAAGACTCACAGCCAATGGCGGGGAATACACTATTCCCGTTGATGCGGATCGAGACACGATCAGCCGTATCGTGGCCCGTATCCGAGAGGAAGTCTAGGGGGCTTCGGCCCCCTTTTTTTTTGCCCACTAAACCCCAGAATCATTGGGGTTTTTTATTTATTTAAAAATAATTGAAAATAAAACTTGCTTTCTTTCTGGGGAGTCTGTAGTATTACTTCTGTTGTTGGTTATTTGACAATTGAGTCGGCCAGGGGGATGGGCAGAGGCGGCCAAAACAGCGGCGGCTCGGCAACGGGATTCAAAACCCTGGAACAGATATTTTAATACGGAACAACAGGGGAGCCAGCCCACCCCAACCGCGAAAGCGGCGGCGGGGTTCTTACGGAAATGGCATTGCGTCCGATTCCAGAATGGAGAACCAGTTGATCCTACCCATGAAAAAGCTCTGCAAAAGAACGCAAAACTTGACTAGGTTCTGTCTACGGCACACTGGTAGTGTGCCACACAATAGAGAGGCCCACACAGCATTCCAGAACACAGAGAATGTGACTGTTGGTTTACTTCGTTAGTCACGGAGAAGTGGCACCCTTACAAACTGCTTCGGCAGAGGTAGCACGGAAGGTTTCCTAGAGCAATGCGCGTTTCGGGTTTAGCACAACCCTTACCAGATTGACTATCTGGAATCTGATTACCGGAGTTATAGGTGACTGTTTCACCCCTTGTTGTTTCGTATTAAGGTATCTTTTTAGCTGGCTTAACAGCAGGGCTACACGCCAGTTTCACCCCAAGGGGTAGCCCACATACTACAGAAGGCCAGCAATGCCGCTGGCCTTCTTTTTTTTGCTCAATAAACCCCAGAATCATTGGGGTTTTTTATTTACCTAAAAATAATTGAAAATAAACCTTGCTTTCTTTCTGGGGAATCTATAGAGTTATACACATGATGTTGAACGCAACACAAAACACCCTTAACCAGCCGAAGGAGGCTACTATGTTTTCTTGTCATGTTTCGGATGTATCCATCGACATAGCCCGCAGGAATGGCACCTTGCGTGTTGCGTCTTTTCAGACCCGTGACCGTGGGCCGCTACTGCCTTCGGAAACCTGGTGGGCCGTATCTGACAACCACGGCACCATTGCCGTATTCCCCACAGAAGCCGAGGCCCAGGCATCGGCACGCGGTGAATCCCCAGCACCAGCAGAACCGTTAGTATTGGTGTAATCTACACCAGGGGGCTTCGGCCCCTTTTTTTTGCTCAATAAACCCCTGTAAATGCAGGGGTTTTTTATTTACCTAAAAATAATTGAAAATAAACCTTGCTTTCTTTCTCTGGGGTCTGTAGTATTACTTACATGATGAACGCAACAACAACCCAGGGAGACAACACGATGGCTAACGAAATTATCGCAACCCGCAAAGTTCAAATCCGAGGTATTGCAGCAACCTATCACATGACCTCCGACACCAACGTAATTCGGATCAAAGATGGGCAGACCGAAAGCGTGCTTGTTGGTGAAATGTCTGGATTCTCTAAAGATGACTTTATGGCGAGTGAGGCATACCCCTATTTTTTCAACGCCGAAGCAAGATTTGCTAGAAAAGACCTTGGCCTCCCACGTTACGCCACGCTTCCACGCAGATTCTAATATTTTTAGTAGGCAACCCAGGGGGGGGCTTCGGCCCCCCTTTTTTTTGCTCAATAAACCCCAGAATCATTGGGGTTTTTTATTTACCTAAAAATAATTGAAAATAAACCTTGCTTTCTTTCTCTGGGGTCTGTAGTATTACTTACATGATGAACGCAACAACAACCCGAGGAGACAAGAAGATGATGTTACTGACAAAAGCCAACCGCAACGCCCTCCCCGCACTGTATGCCACCGATGGTGACAAAAACGCCAAAGCCGTGGTGAAGTTCTTCACGCCCGATGGTAGCTTTACCTGGTATGCCAGCGAGTTCGACGGAAAAGATACCTTTTTTGGCCTGGTGGATAGCGGCTACTGCAAAGAACTTGGGTATTTCTCACTGGCTGAAATCACCAACCTACGCGGCAACATGGGCTTGCCTGTAGAACGTGATCGCCACTTCTCAGCAACACCTTTGGCTGAGTTGGGATCGAAGGTTCACGCCAGCTAATTCCTCCCAGGGGGCTTCACGGCCCCCTTTTTTTTGCTCACTAAACCCCTGTAAATGCAGGGGTTTTTTATTTATTTAAAAATAATTGAAAATAAACCTTGCTTTCTTTCTGAGAAGTCTCTATAGTTACTTACATGATGTTGAACGCAACAACCCAGGGAGACAAAAACAATGCGAAATCCTGACCCGAAGCATTTTTGTGGCGGCAAAGTTGCATTCAGTAAGAACGGTGAGACTGCTCTGGAAGCAGCAGACCGGGTGCAACGAGAAGTAAAAGCGTATAAAGCCGCAAAGCCTGACTATGAAAAAAAACGGTATGCCTTAGAACGGCGGAAAAAACTGACTTCGGCAAAGGGGTACGTGTTCAGAAAATTCACACACATGATGCCGATAGGTACCGAAGTTTGCACCTATACTGGGTCAAAAATAAACCCCGATACACCTGCATACCCCACTGAAGCCGTGGGCCGAGTGGTGTGGGTCACATTTGAAGATCAACAAGCCCCGCAAATGCATGTTTTCTGGTATGACACCAAAAGCGTGGGTAAGACACGGGCAGATTTCTTGATGGTCACGAGCCTTGGCGCAAACCCAAGATGCAAGATCCCAGCATCCTATAGACGATTAAAGCGGAACCGCAGAGGGCAGATTTTGTAGCACCAGGGGGCTTCACGGCCCCCTTTTTAATGTACCGTCTGGGGAGTGACTAACTGATCCACCGTGGTTTCATCCACCCAGACCGGGGTGAGTTCTCCCACATCATTACTCACATGCACCCGATCCAGGTGTTCACGGGCTTCCGCTTCAGACATCGTGCTTCCGATTCCGTCATGCCATGCGTGATATACACCGCTAACGCCCGCTGGATCGAATACACCGCCACATCAGGCTGGCCTTCACGCAGTCCAATCCCCAGAAACGCGGCATTCAAGCCTTCTGCCAGAAGTAAATCCCGTTCCATCGCCCTAATGCATCTGCTCCGTTTCTTCTAATTCCTTGGCTTCACTCTCCGCCGCCCGCTTCACAATCGCCATGGCCCGATCCTTCAATTCCGCACTGCTCAGATTGGTGTAATCGTTCGCCTGGTCATCCACTCGCAGTGACGCTGTGGGGCCGAAACCCGCCCGGTCAAGTACCGCAATCGCCGCCCGCACCTTGGTGGGCCACTCATCACATTCCTCCACCGCCCGCAGCAGGGCATTCATCGCTGGGTCAATCATCCCGATTAACCGCCGCTGTGCCGCCATTTTCGCGGCTGGGGCACTCCCGCCATGCACTACGCACACCGTGCCGCCCGCAATCGGTGCCCTGCGACACCGTTCCCCTGATTGTTTACTGGTTGCCGTGCAAGTTATCATGGGCACAGATTAACATACCTTCTTGGGTAACGGGGTGATGCGTTCATAGAGCTTCTCATCCATATCCGCCGCATCAATTAAACAGATTTCCCCATCAGATTTTCTCCGCACCGTGAGGGTTTTTGTAGGAATAACAGCCGTTTCTCTCCGCATAGCTGAATTATACAACTCTACACGCCAAACGTTTCACTGAAAAATTTTTTTGAAGTCTACGTAAACCCGTTTTCCCACAAAATTTTGGGCAAGTGCCGGTGCCGCCAGCGGCCCGCCGCACAGGGGGGGGTGCCCCTGGTTCAGCCCGCAACGCACACCCCCCGGCCCTGGTTGGCCCCCTGGTTCAGCCCCGGATAACCAGGAATCCAGGCAAACGGCGCGCATCGCACACCGCAGGACAAAAAACAGGCAGCAAACGGCGCGCATCGCACTTAACTGACGGGCAACGCGGGGTGGGAAGCCAGGAGAAGGGGGCCGGGAACGTGTAGGGCGGGGCGTTTGGGCTGGGCTGGGGGGTGCGTGAGGCGGGAGTTATAGGCCACTATTCCATGGGGATGAATTGACCCCCCACCCGGTGGAATTTATTGGCTTAAAGCCCAAGAATTCAATAAAAACAGGATGTAACCGAGTGTAACCGAGTGAGGTTACACGTTTTAGCCAATGAAAATGGGCTTGTAACCCTGTAACTTTTGTAACCCTATATACGAGAGTAGAAGTGTAATAGGTAAGCCTTTATTTCTACTTTAAGGGAATTGCCTACTACAAGGTTACATACGATAAACATTGAGTTGTTTTGGTTACTGTAACCGGTTACAAGCTGGCAATCCACAAACCTGCGGCTGTTCCCAGGGCTGAACCACTCGCATAGCACAGCATGGCTGGAATCCCATCCACTCGGTTGGCACTCTGTGCGTTCATCCACCACACCACGGCGATGCAAAACCCGACTAGTGGGGCAGACCAACTTCCGCGTGCGAGTTGGATGGTATTGAGGGAGATAAGGCACACCACAAGAAACCCTCGGCAGAAGATCCCCAGGTAGATGTTCATTGGCTTTTTTTAGGGGGTTCAATCCAGGCTTCTAGTGGGGGGCATTTACAGTCATAAACATGCTGCTGATGACGCGTACACCAGAAGTCATCACACATATCACATGGAATCCACAGACGGTCATGGTAAGGGTTCCCCGTAGAGGTGTTCGTAGGCATCTTTGGCAGACTTCCCTTCATAGGCCATTTGCCGCAATTGGTCTTTGGCGGTCTTATAATACACGGGCAGATCAATCAGTTCTTCTTCCAGGTTGGCTAAGGCTCTGGGTTTGTTCCATAGATCCCCGCCATGTTCTTCCTGGCCTGTGCGGTATTTGACGGTTACCACTTCCGTAAACCACGCTACGATGCGGGCTACGTGTTCTTCCGGGGTCTTAATCTTCCACCCCACGCGGCTTCCCTGTTTTTTTTCGTCGCTGGTATTCATCATAGAAAAATTGCACTTCCTCATCGGTTAACGTTTTCCGCAGTTGGCTGGTAGTGCGGCGGATCGAGCGTTCAGAACGCATGGGATACAGGCGGTGGAGCAGTTCATGGATCACCGTATCCACAATGTGGTTATGTGGGGCTATCGTAATCGATCCCCCTTCGCAGAGGCCATCGATCAATTCTGTCTCTGAAGTTATAAAGGCTTCTGTAATCGGCGCGGCCCCGAGTTCTGCCACCAGCCGAAAGAACAGGGCGTTATGAGTTCCGCCACGGGCCATCTTCAACATCCAGCCACCGCCATCCCACGCTGTTTAGATCGGTCACGCCATCAAGCTGTTCAAACCAACAGTATCCCCTCCGCTGCGGCCTTCCGCCCACGCGGGCACCCGTCATGTATGATTGCGTTCTACACAAACATCCGCACTCCAGAAGCAGGGAATCACTCCGCCAGGGAAACAGGGCCAGGGTATGGGTATGGCCCATGACTACCAGGCGGATGCCGTCCAAGCCGATGGCGGCGGAATTATCTGCGGCCCATTCCTGAAAAAAGCGTAACGCACTCCCAGGGGTGCGGCTGTATTTTTCCGGGTGAGCAAGCAGGGCATCCCCTTCCACCAGCAGCCAGTCAATGGTGATATCCGAATTGGGCACAGGATGGTTGGCAATGTCAATATTCGGGTACCGCCGTGCCAGGGCAGTAATCGGACATAATGTCCCTCCCGACATTGCAGAAATGGCTTCCACCATGTCTACCGTCAAGTGTGCGGCAATGGCTTTCCTCAATCTGGCATCGTGATTTCCAATAATAATTTTTGTGAGGGGGAAGGTTTCACTAAACGTTTGCATCATTAATTGCACAGAAGCCCACTCCTCAGCGTAGGGCACGGAAGTGTATTTTGCATATTTTGAGTGGCTGTAGGCATCGCCCAGATCCCCGATGCATATCGCTAAATCCACGTTGCCCGATTCCCGTGCCAGCATGGAGGCCACCATGGAAGGCTCGTGAAAGGGCACATGCAGATCGGGGATGACTAAAATGCGTTTCCTGTTGGTCTTGATAGCCGGGGCACGGTTTTTTGCGGGGCCACGGTAACGATCTTTCATCATGCCAATGGTCTGCTGCCATTTCTTCCAGGCTTCTTCAAACGTGGCAAGGGGTTGCCGTATCGTTTGATCGGCAAGGGCTTTTAGTTGTTTGGCTTTTTCCTGTTTCAGAAGTCTGCTGTTTGCCGTGTACGGCCCACGGCTCCGGTGGCAGTCCATGCACTTCGTTGAAGTCTTGGCACACTTCTTCCCACACTCCGCACACTTGGGCAGCGGCTTGGCTGTGGACTTGATCCCGATCCGAGCGTGGTAACAGGCAAGGCAGCGTTTAGCATTGGGATTAATGATGAAATTTTTTTTACAAATAGGGCAGCGTTTCTTTTTCGGCATGAAAAGTAGGAGGGGAGTAACCCATTGTGAGGGGCAAAAATGGGTTTGTCAAAGTAAAATTCCCCCATTCCTAGAGGGTCTTTATTTATCTAAAAATAA
>VTLG01008786.1_pt1 | contig 36453 bp, 48 predicted proteins | sample 4694571 | NCBI WGS metagenome assembly VTLG01 (sample SAMN12604809, study PRJNA352737) | marine metagenome | biome: ENVO:00000447; feature: ENVO:00000209|ENVO:00000569|ENVO:01000036; material: ENVO:00002151; isolation source: viral sequences binned using virsorter ...
GTGGGCCCAGTGTGGGAACCTATTCCCGCAAAAGGACATGGCCGCAGACCACATTGATCCAGTGGTTCCCCTCGATGGATTTGCTGGAGAAACTTACTTGGGATATAATTGGAACGAACTAGTTAAGCGTCTCTACTGCGAGATTGATGGATTCCAGGCGTTGTGCAAAAAGTGCCACAAGCTCAAGTCAGCAGACGAAAAGGCTTTACGAAACGCAGCCAAGATATACCCGCCACCAAACGACTGGTCAAACGCACACGGCTAAACTTCAATCCATCCAGATAATGTTTCGCTGTACACCAATGTCACTCCTTGGTTTTGAGCCAATGCTAAGTTTGAGCCAGACCTAAAGTACATATCTGTACCGTGAACCAAAGTAATTGTGTACGATTTTAGATTAAGCAGCCTTACGGTCAGTCCATTGAATCCGTCCACACCAGATGCCAGTCTCAAAACTGTTATTGAGTCGGTAGTGTCGCCCTCTCCCTGTAGGAAAACAACATCCTCTTGTATGTCAAGCGAACCACTAGATGCTGTTCTCGTCGCTCCAGATGACCCAATCTCAAAGTCGCCAGCACTCCACGTGTTTCCCTTGAATATCTTGCCATCAATAATTATTTGACCACCAGACGATTGATTCTTGATGAGATTGGTCGCACCAGTCGTTTGGGCCGTGGAGCCTTTGAAGATTACGTTAGAGGCAGACGACGTTATAATTACGCCGTCAGTTTGATTGACTGAGTACGTGCCCTGGAAGATTCTAGGATGCTCAATCGTAACGTCTGGTACACCAGCCTCTACGCTGGATAGCAATGATGAAAAGAACGGGTGGATTATTGTGTTGCGTGAACCAGCAAGTTGAAACCCCTTTGCGGGAGTGGCATTTGCCGTTCTTGTAGAGGACGTTGACGATGTGGACGATTGGGCGTATTGCTGGTCCTCAACATCAGGTGCGATAAAAACTGTGCCGTTTGCCCGAGAATCTATTTGGAACAACGACTCCCTGCTGCTACTGCTCCAGCAGCAACCTAGTGCCTCAAAGTTGTCAGAGAAAACAGTTTGAGTTGCGTTTGTTTCACCTGAGGCCCCTAGCAATAGGGCATTGCCCCCACACTCAATGGCCCTAGAATTCTTAATTGTAAACTGGAACGGGGCCAGATCTTTGTTTGATCGACTGGACCTTGTGCCGTCATCAAAAACAAAACCATGACGCTTGCAGTCAGAAACAGTTACTAGTTCAACAACTCCCATCTCAAACCCACCGGCTACGTGTATTCCGTCTAAGGGCTGTCTGAGTATGCTCAGGTCGTAGAACCTACCGCGACTCATTGACTGACCAACCACATCATCATACTCGTAATGTATGCCATGCCCATCGGTGACGGTTGCTGCGTACCTGGTTGTGTCTGAGTCAATGCTGAGTGACTCAACTCCGCAGGACCGATCCTTGATCCTGATGGCCGCTCCGGTCGTTGATGTTGCCAAAATCTTTGTTTGATTTAGGTGACCGCCGTCTCCCACTAGCTTGGTTCCAGCCGTGTCAATGACCAGTTCAGACGTTGTTTTGTAGCTACCGTTTGGCAGGTAAACAATGCCACCGCCAGCAGCCTCTACGGCGTTAATAGCGGCTTGGATTGCCGAAGTATCATCAGTGGTTCCGTCACCCACGGCACCAAAATCCTTGACGGAAATTGTTTCTTGCAGCTTGCTTTCTACCGTCCTGGACGCACTGCCCGTTGATCCTTGACTATAATTTACGGCATCAGCTTCAGTACTGGTTCCCTGTGCGTAAGCGATTGGATTGCCGCTGGAATCAAAACCTAACAGCTTGCTAGCCCTGTCTGCTTTGTTTGGAATCTCGGAGGTAGCAGTGTCGCTAATTGGCAATTTCAGTGCACGATCAGCTTTTCCATCTGCCTCTTGGGTTCCGATAGCCAACTTGTCAAATGTGTACTCCAACGACTTGGCGGGGAACTCACCAGCCAATGTTAAAGTAGTAGTTTGGGCATTCCCAGCATCTGAGTACATCACCCAGTTGGTGCCAGTAGGAATTGCCGAAGTCGGAGTGATGGTAACGCTAGATGAAGTGTCTCCTGCACCTGACACGTTATAGTCTGTGCCATTAACCAACGCTGTCTCAATGTATGTGGTTGTGTCGTACTTAAAACCCTTGATATCTGTTGAGTTAAATACCTTGCGATTAAACGCAATTGTAGGAGTTGACCCGTCGCCAACCACATTAACTTTATAAAGTTCTGATGATACGCTCATTTTTTTGCTTTTCTACCTTTTGGAGAACTCTTAGTCCTGCCACCTTTGCCTGCCCACAGTTCGGTGCATGCTAAATGTTTTGCTGTTCCTGGTTTTGCCGTACTACACTTGTGCCTAGCCCTAAAAGACTTACGAGCAGCAGCAGAGTAGTTGTGCCCGTAGCCAGTAGCTCCAGCATGGACTAGCTTCTTCTTGCCGTCAATGCAATAGAGCTTCATTATCTTCTTGCCTGGACGGGTGCTTCTCTTCACCTGCCCACACTTCATTGATGATTTAGGACTTTTTTTTGCCACGACGCACCGCCTTTACTCTTCTGGGTTTTCCTGGGGGTTGACCCAAACTTTTCTTTTGTCTAATCCTTGACGCCTTCTGCGACTTTGACATTTCGCTTGCGGTTACAGGAGTTTTTTTGCTGACACGCTTGGAAGGGCGACAGTAGGGAGTGCCACGCTTCTCTCCCTTCTGTCTGCCGCAAGGTTTTCCAGTTCGAGTGTCAACCCACTTTTCCCTGAACCAACGTCTTAGGTTGGCCCCTGCTTGTGTCTTCCTAACGGTCATTTCTTTTTACGCTTGGTGCTATTGCCCCAATTGGCAGCACCTACTTTCCGGCACTTGGCAATTGCCCCGCTTGCATACGCAGACGGAAAAACCTTGTACCGTGCTTTGACCTTCCTGTAGCAAGCGTCTTTAGGCATTGCTATTTCTTTCTCCCTTTGCCCTTGGTTCCGTATCCCTTGGGTTTTTTCATTCCGTAAGCCATGTTACTTATCCTTTGTTTCTTGTTTTCTGATTTTGATGCCTAGCATCACGAAATATATTCCAAGACCTGTGGACACAATACTGAGTACGCCGCCAACCATTGACAGCACGGTGTTTAACTCAGCTAGCTTGTCTATCATAGTGCCTGTCGCAGCCAATAAACCACCAAAGGAAAAACCAAATCCCTTCAAAAAAGATTCGTGGGCTGCTGTTGCTAAATTCATTCCGAAAATAATCTCTTGTTCAGGTCCCGTTGTCCAAAATACCACCCACCATAGGCAAATGCTATTGTAAATATTTGATTCAGTATTATGTTTTGGTACTCTTCCGGCATTTGAAAATACAAAATACCAGCTAACACATGGGCACCCAATGCGAGTATAGGACGCACGCTGCCTTTTAATACAAAATGCCAAATCAACAAGCCCTTGTGCCAAGGCTTTTCTGCTATGTGGGCAACTGATATTAGTGCATCACCCTCTGTTTGTGCTGACTTCTGAGATGCCTGAAAATCTGCACTGTCTGCCTCAATTGTTCCCTTATCAATTTGCAGCTTGAGCATCTCCCGATCTATTTCAGCCTGAACCTTGAGACCCTTCAGCTTCATCCATCCAGACGCAACCGAGCCGACAATCCCAAGGATGCCGCCAGTGCCTGCGTTAGTTAGTGCTTGAATCCAATCCATGTTTTAAGGTGTATAGCTTTCAGCGTACTTGTATACTAGCCTAACGGATAGTGTTCGATCCTCCAATGCCTTCTTTAGTTCTTGGCGGTCGGCCAACCCAAAGCACTCATCACTAAACAAAACATAATCCCTAAACCCCTCAAACTCCCAGTCGTTTTGGTCGCATATTACATTAATAACGTGAGCATAGTCCTTGAATCCCAAGTATCTTTCACTTGAGGAGTTGTTCAAAGTCTTTACGTTGCAAGCAATCATCTAAAACAAGGGGGTGCTACCGCTCCATTTAAATGCCAAAACTAAAAGAACCAAGAAAACGCCAACCAAAAATATTCTTCGCGTTCCCTTCCTAGAGTTTAGCCACATATCTTTAAGCCAAGTCATGATTTATTTCCTCGTAGTTTTTTTAAAAACCTTTTGCCCAACCAAGCCAACGGGTTACTTTCCTTGCCCACCTTAAGATCTGAAGGAGCCACAGGGCCAACAGTAATTTCAGTAGCTTCATTCGAATAATCACTATTTCCGTATTGATTCACGGCCCGCACTCGATACGTGAGCATAACTCCAGTGGGAACGTCTGCATCAATGTAGCTGTTTTCGTTAGGGCCTGTTCCATTCAAAAACACAAACTCGCCATTGCCCACTTTGCGTTCTACCTCAAAACCATCCTCGTTGTCGGAGTTGTCCTGCCATTCCAGACGCAGATCAGCAGCGTTTAAAGCAAAACCAAAAAATATAAATGATAGCAGTAGTTTTTTCATGAACTAAAACCCGCAGCAGCAGCGTGTGCCACAACTGTGCTTTGTGAAAGTGCTTGGTCGTAAATGGCAATTTCGTCCAGCCATCCTTGAAAATATCTATTGCCATAGCCAGGGTCTTTAGCAAAATGCCAACCATCGTTGCTACAATCCAAAGCGGAGTGCGACACGACATTTTCAGCTGTTGTCAGTGTTCCGTTTTCAGTGATGACATAAAATGTTGCCTTGGTCGATTCTATTACTAAGGCAACGTAATACCAAGTTGCATCAGATAGTGTTATGCCAGGATTATCGCCCCAAGTATTTGACTGATTTCTCCAGTGGTATCCGAGGCTGTCTAGATCGTTTCCTCTTATGTTCAGACCAGAAGCAGTATTGCTTCCAGAACGATAGAAAACTATTCCTGCACTGGAGTCACTCGACCCGTCTCTTTTCATAAAACACTCTATTGTGCATGGCAACAAAGATGTTTCTGAGCTAAGTGTATGTGTTTCGACGGAATCACTATCAGCTTCCTTAAATTTTACGCTAGTGTTTGAGTCTCCTGATATAGCACCTGTTTGTCCGAATGTAGGAGTTCCGTAATAAGTGCCATTTGCAGTTGTTGCCACCTCGTCGTAGGCAGTTGTTGCACCACTGGACTCGCCGAGACGGTAATAAAACAACGGATTATCATTTAGTACGGTAGCTCTGTAGTCAGTAGCTGCTCCAGCAGGTTTCAACGCTATATGGTGTGTAGCAGTTCTACTGCCTGAACCAGCTCCCACTATTTTGTCAGTTCCATTTGTGTCACCGCTACCAACATCACCCCACGCAATAGCAGTTCCAGAATTAGTTGCGCCATACGCATCGCCCAGCATGGTGTACTGAGTTTGGTCGTTGTTATTTGAATCCCTAACGGTCGATGAACTGGTGTCGCCATTGTCCCCTTTTGCGTGTATGGCAATGACCAAGCCATTCGTTGGCACTGTTACAACTCCAAGATCATCGCTAGCTTGATTTGTAAAATAATCATATATTGAAGTCGCATCAGCTCCAACAATCTCAATAGCTACAGCACTAGTATAATCGCTGTCATGGGTCCAAGTAACGGTAGACTCGCTTGATCCAGCTACCTTCTTGTAAACTTGATTAAGTGGTCTGTTTGTCGCGTCTCCATTATCGACACTGGCGATCAACGTCCAGCCGCTCTCGCTAGGACCTGCTAGGTTGCCTTGAGTTGACCTCACTGTTATCGACGCAATCATCAAAGCACCTTGAGTAGCAGATGAGATGTCAATTTGGGTAGTAGTTTGCCCAGTGCTTGTTGGGTCGCGTTTGCCTAACAATGTTGGGGTTGACAATCCGCTTGGAGGGGTTGCCACATCAGAATAGCTTCTTCCGCTCCCACCATTATACATCCACGTAATTTCGTCTTGAGTTAGCTCATCACTAAATACTGCAAACGTGTCTACATCTATTGTGATCTCCTGTGCACCAGTGGAATTAGCACCTATAAAAAAGAGTGACCCAGCTTGACCAATATTGCTTGCTTGATCTTTGGTGCTGCTGTAACTACTGTAGGTTTGAGCTGTCCCATCATAATAAAGTTTTATTTCACCTGCGTTACCGCTGCCACCAGGGCCATTGTGTACAACCGTTACGTACACCCATTGACTAGATGACGGCTCTGGAAATTTAACCTCTAGATTGCCTGAGCCATCGTGCATGCTAACTTTAAACACGGACTCGTTCTGAACCCAACTAAACGCTATAGATCCATCATGTTGCCACCACCTACTTCCTAGTTCGTATATAAATTTTTCGTCTGATCCAGAATCTGTCCAGTACATCCAGAATGAAACAGTGCACACATTTGCTCCAACAGCAAAGTTAGCATCAGAGTCCATGTAATCGCCAGTTCCATCCAATCGTACAGCGTAGCTGCCAACTTTGCCTGTAACCCAAGACCCATTGGTTAGCGTAAAATCGTTGTTGTTAGAGGTGCTATCGGCAACTGAGGTGCTACTACCCTCCTCCATTCCCAGCCAAGCAACTAGATTAGATGTACCTGGATTTGTACCCCCACCAGGAGCCGCAGCAGCAGGCTTTAGACTAGACTTCCAACGTAGCATTACAGCAACTCAAACTCAGATTGAAACGTAACAGTAAAATCGCCAGCATCCACTTTATCTAACGCATTAGACTCTGCATCAAAGCAATTTTTAATATGAGTGCTAACCAAGGCAACCATTTCGTTCCAATCCTCTAAGGAGTTTTGTCGAAACACTTTTTGCCAAACTTCTTCTGTAACTTCAATTTCGTTGTTATTTTCGTCCCAACTTGAATAGGTCACAGGCACCTTTTTTTCCATCTTCCAGTTGGAGTAGCCAGTAGAGGTGGGATCGGCTGTTAGCATGGCCAAAACAGAAGTGAGCTTTTGCTGACTGTTACTATCTGTCGCTATGCGCCACAAATCAAAATTGCTATCTAGCCACTCAATACCACCCTGCTCCTTGTCCCATCGATCAGATGTGATTTGGTTCTTAAGCCTGCCCTTTGCAGTATCTTCACTGAAATCTACAACATCCCAAGCTTGATGCCACAACTCTTCCCTTTGCTCAAAAAAATTTCTTAGATATTGTAATGTAGAGTTGTATTCTGGCTTAGAATTGACGGTGTACGTGTAGCAATCATAATTTGCCAGCACCCGGTCATTTAGCGGATTGGGAAAACTAACATTTGGATTATCCCGCTTTAGGCGAGACTCTGAATACGGTTTAGGGTTACCGTCTGTAAGTTTCAATATATTCATGATGCTACTCCTGAAAGCATTCCGTAAAGATCGGACCCGACCTTCCAAAGAACTATTACATTTTTATTAGTTGTGTCTAGTGTTGGAGCAGATCCTCCTACCCACTTTGTTGTACCCCATGATATTTCGTAACCAGAGCCATCGTCTATAACTGCCGTAATTGCCTCACCGTCGTTCAGGCTATCAGTAACCGTTGAAACATCTCCTGTTAGAGTAATGTTTTGTATTGTGCCATTCCCAGCACTTAGAGTATAAGTTCCAGTTACATTAGCGGTGTAAACTAGCTCCTGTATGGCACCATCCATGTCTAAGGTGGTTACTACGGGAGTGGTTAGTGTAGGATTGTTTGTAAAAGATAAAACACCGCTTCCGTTTGTTTCAATTAACGCCTTGTTGCTGCCAGTAGCTGCCGGGAGAGTAAGCGTATAAGATCCTCCAGTGTTAATGTCACTGTGGGCAGGTCCTTGAATTGTTACACCATGCGAGTTGTTTTCGCAGTTCAGGACAATTTTTCCTGATTCATCATTTCCCTTAAGCACAACTCCGCCAGTTCCATGCGGTGCTAAATCTATAGGTCTGTTGCTTGCTTCAGTTACTATGTCGTATGTGGCTAAATCAAGATTTGCTCCCAACGTGGGATTGCTGTCACCTGCAACACTCTGCAATGCTGAATCAGCCGTTGACCCTTGTGCCGCAGTCGCGTAATCAGATGAGGCAAATGACTTAACTTGGGCAAGATTGGTAACCTCGCTGTCCATCAACGCCCCAGCGTTGGTTACGTTGGTCGTGTTGGTCACATCGGCGTTATCGGCCATGTTGTCTAACCTAGTCTTGTCACCATTTGCAAAAGCTCCCTCACTTGGTTTGAGCTGGTACGTTGACAGGTCTTGGTCGCCAGTGTTGGTACCACTAGTGTTTGACAAAGTAGTTAAATCACCTGATGTAACAAATTTATGAGTTGTTGAAGAATCATCAATGTCATCGGCATCCTGTCTGGTGTTACCCATGTACACCCAAGCCGAACCGCTCCAGCGATAAAAACCAGCATCATACCCAGTGGTTGCAGCAATAACTAAGTAAACATCCCCTGACGTTGCACTCCCAGGCAAACTGGCATAGTTTGCAGATTCGCCTTTTATTTCAGGAATTTGAAGACCTTTGCGAACGCCCTCATCCACTTGTGGGCCAGTATACGAACTATTATATGCCATTATTGTATTACGTTAAATGCTTCGTTAGATGAACCGACGTTGTAAGCTTGGTGCCCGCCTGACCCGTCATTTACGTTGTACTGATGACGCGACACAGGAGCAGCTTCACCGCCTAACAGCAGGGAAACGACTAAGGCTTTAACCTTAACTATAGTTGCAGACATTAGAGCCTAGCTGCAATGAGCGGCGTAGCCGTAGTTCCTGTTGACAGGATGTGTGTGCCCTGTACTGGGTGATAGCTGTTAGCTGCAACGGCTATGGTGACGTTTGTTTGTCCACCACCTGGGTTAACCACGATGTTTCCAGCCGTGCCGCCCACGTAAATCCATTGAAACTTAGCATCAGTAAATACCCTGTTTGTGTCGTGAGGGCTTACAGTTTTGTAAACTTCTGCTGGTGATCCTATTGTTTGTGCCATAATTAGTGTTTGTTGTTATGGGGAATGCTGAGTATTATACCACATTGCCCTGTGATTGTCAAGTAAAAAGTTAATCGAAGTAGTAGGAACTAGTGCTTTTCTTTTTCTTCTTTTTCTTTTTGGCTTCAAAAGCTGAATAATCAGATATGCCCCATATGTTTTGGTACACGTCATCTCCTTGCAATAGCTCATACTTGGCTTCAAGCTCCCTAGATATAGTATCATATGGGATTCCACCAAAAAGCAACAGCATGCCGCCAACCAGGTCAGACTGTTCTTCAAATGTATCTAGCTCTCCTGTTCCTAGCTTAGAAAGTCCTTTAGAGATTTTAGAAAGCTCGGATGATACGGGGTTGGAAAGATCAAAAAAACTTTCTCCTTTTATCATGCCCCCAAGAATTGCGTCGATTCCTTCGCCTAAAACAAAAAGAGAATTAAGATTGCCCATAGCCAAAGCCCAAGCTTGCCTGCGAAGCCATGCTTCTTGCTTTTCTTCATCATCAGAGAATATGCCAATTCCCATTGACCCCATAGCTGTAAAAATCTGAGGCAATATAACATGGTAAATTGCGAATGTTTTTAACGCATCTCTTTTCCTAATCCTGCCCCTAGCAGCCGCCTTAATAGCAGACGCTGTAATTCTTGTATATTGAATTGGAGAAGTCATGAACATCGTAAACAATTTTGCGAACGATCCTCCAGTTTGAAACCAAGATAAATTTTGAATCTTACTTGATTGCTGAGATCTGTCGGATATAAATGCAAACTCAAGTTCTGCGGCTTTTTTTGCTTCCGATATAGATTTCCCATCTGCAATTGCTTGATCGTAAGTTTTCTTGTATATAGGCCAACCACCAGCCATGATCGCCCCAACGTCACCAAGCCTTGTTAAAATCATTAACCGATCACGCCAATTTCTTGCTTTCATTGCTGCCTGTTGAAAAGACTTACTTTCTGCCAAGGCTCTTAGGTCGCGATCTCCAGTTGTGCTTAACCTATTTTTAATATAATCAGTTTCTAAAAGAATTTTAATCTTATCTATTGGGTGACGCAAAAAAGAACCAAGCCCAGCAGCAAACTCACTAGCTGGAATAGAATTAGCATAAGCTGGTACAGATCCCAACTGTTTAGTGGCTGATGGCAGGTTTAAAGAAAGTTTACCTACGGCAACATTTCTAATTAAAGCAGAAACAAAATCATCCTGCTTACTGTAATCAATTGTACCTCTGGTAAAGTTATCAATCATGCGATTAATAACCTTAATGCGGTTTTTTCCATAGAGTTGACGAATGGCACTTTGAACGCTTTCTTTGTTAAAAACATTCCTCATGCGATGGATGGCCTTTCCGTGAGTTATGTAGTGATTCATTTCCGTTAAGTGCCTATCGAGAGTGCCAATTGCCCCTAATGAAAAATCTAAAGCTGCTTTCTCATCTAATCGAAGCTTCATAGAATTGTTTTTTTCTGTGGCTCGAACAACCCCACCCTTCATTGCCTCATCAATATCTACCTTGGCGTCTTTTGCATGCTTGGAAACGGGAGAATAATTTTCAATTAAGGGAAGTTTCCAACCCTCGACCTCAAATAAAACATCATTCATTTCCAGGCCCAAAGACTTGTACATTTTTAGAATATGCTTGCCTAAAGCCATTCCCTCTTCGCCAATGTATGATTCAAGCTGAGAGTCGACTTGCTCACCCCATTGCATGGTATCAAATGATCCTTGCAATGTTTTGTCTTGACGCCACATCCACAATTGTATGCCTTGGTCCTTGGATATTGGCTGTTCCCTTACTCCAAAACCTGATTGAGATTCAAAATAAACTCCGGTAGTTTCGCCTTTTTTAAAATTAGGAGTCTTTCTTAAGTTTGTAAAAAGATCCTTTATTTCTTGAATGCTTGAGCCCGCCTTCTTGAGCACAGAACTAAAAACATCAAAGGCAGATTCTCTCATTTGCCTTTGTCTTGTTTGGAATTTTTCAGACGCAACAAATGATTCTTTTGTTAAAGCCTCGTGAGTCTTTCCTTTGTACTGAGTGCCAGGAACTCTTAATAAATTTTCAATAAGCTGCTCTATGCCATCATGCTTGGATAGATAAAAATCGGCTCCGTCGAGCATTCTACCCCATACTCCTTTTAGCTCTTCCTTTGCTTGAATTTCACTGTCGGGCATAAGAGCATCAACTTTTCTTTCACCCTTAGCGGGAAGAGCCTTAATGGGCTTAGTTGGGTCAACAACTTGCATTTCTTCTAAAAGATTATCGGCTACATCCTGAATTTCTTTTTCACTTTTAGCTTTAAATCTTTTTCTAAAATCTTTGCCGTCCTGGATTATTGCTTCGACCAATGCTATAGATGCATTAAGTTCTTTAGGTTCCTTAGCATTAATGTTAGAAAACGCATCGTAAAGAGTAGAAACAGCCCTTCCCTCTTCGCTGTCTTCTGGAAGTTGGGACAGTTCTTCAAGCATTTCCGCTTGATTGTCTTCCGCACTGCTCTTCATTATGCGGTCAATTTTCTGGACAATTTCCGCATTAGGCCCAAGTCTTTTAGAAACGGCCTTGGCATCGCCTTTGGTAGCTTTTTTAACAACTGTACGCAAAAGAGCTTTTCTGCCTTTGGAAAAGTCTTCGTCTATTAAACTATTTACCCGATCTACGACTCCTTGCAAAACCTTGAGACGTGAATCCACACTTGTGGCGTTTGCCATTTTGCGAACAAACTTAACCTTACCCCTGCTGGCAGGCGGCAAGACATTGAGAAATTCTTGAATCTGCTTAGACAACTCTTTAACATCAGCCCTTTCGTCAACCCAAGCTTGTTTATTTTTAACTTTTAAATCTTTGGCCTCCTTTTGAAGTTTTGCTACCTTTTCTTTGTAGCGACTTTCCATTTTAGAAAATCTTTCTTTAGCGGCATCTTTTGCTTTTCTTCGAGACTGCTCTTGTCTTTCTTTAAGGTTGTCAATTTTTTCTTGAGCAGTAACGGGAGCAGGACGCCCTTTAACTATTTCTCTTTCCTTAAATTCTTCAAGCCTAACATCCCGAACATCTTCTTCTGTGAACTCAAATTCGGTCTGAATCTCAGTAGTTATGCTTTCAAGTTCGTTTACTGCATCGGATAGTTTCTTTAATTCTGGAGAAACCTCTACCTCGGTTTCTTCAACTGATCTAATAATAGAAACTAAGCTGTCATAGGCTTCGGGATTACCCCTAGTTGCTTCAACAACTAAATTCCCAGTAACTGGATCTACCTCGGATATTTCTTCCGCAAAGTCGTCGGGCAGGTATTCTGCAAAAACCGCTACTTCTTTTCGAGATTTAATTGATCCATCTTCGTTTTTAAGAATACTATTAATTGGGCTTTTAGCTACATTAGTTCCTATTTTTGCAGTAAACTCAGCAACGCTCTGGGTAGTGCCTCCCAAAACTTCTAGCATTACTTCTTGAATGTCTACCTCTCCCGTAGCAAATGATTGTCCCAAAACTTCCCCAACGGAGTCTAATCCAGCCTGGGTAACGACTTCTTTGCCAAGTTTGCCTAATGCGGTTTTACCTTTTATCGGCAAGTACGCACTAAGGGCAGACGTAATTGCAATTGGCAAACTTTTACTCATGCCCCTAAGCATAGCGTCAGACATTAACTTATCATTAGATAATGCCGCATTTAAAGACTCTTGGTCATCAAAGTTTACCCCATTTTCCCTCAAGTGCTGCATCATTTCAAATGCACGTTCTTGATGGAATGATTCTGAAAAAACCGTAGCAGTAACTGTCGGAACGCCAGCAGGACCAGACATAATAGTCTTAAGTGCCGTAGGAACTTGCTGAACCGCTTGCTCGGTCATAAAGCCAATTAAAAACTCTCCAAAAGCTTTGGGGGACGTTGGGATGCTTCCGCTGTCAACAAAAGATTTGTACCCTTCAGAAAGTTTTGCAGACTCTATTTTAGATTGAGCATCAATAAAGTTTTTAATTTCATTGGACCTCAATAACAATGTTCCTGCAACAAATTGTTTCGCAGACTCCTGTTGCCTTCTTGCTCTTTCTTTTGCTTCGGCACTTAGCCCAGACTCTAAGACCTTATCTAATTGATTGATCTCAGAAAGTTTTCCATCAATAAGAGACTGGTAGGTGGGGTCAGATATTCCCATTAAGGAATATGATTGAGACAAATTCTGAGCACCCCTTTGTGCTGCACCAGATATTCCTTCTGTAAAAGTAACTGGCTCAACTTCTTGCAAAGACAATCTTTGAGTTCTTCTTATATCAGAGGCAATGTCGTTAGCATCATTTGCTGGAATCCCAGAATACCCAATGGATTTTGCGTATGATTCGTAGTTTTCTAATATCTGTGCATTATCAATGTTGTGAGATTCGGATAAATAATTAGAAACAATAAACTTGTTTACATAATCTGGGTCTATTTCTTCAATAGCGTTAAATGCGTCTCCACCAACTATAGACTTAAATAAATCTGGGCTTTCGTAAAGATCCAGCAATTCTCTTTCAGAAAGAGCGGGCTGCTTACTTTCTGGTTCAATAGAAGATGTTAAACTATCGCTCACGGTAGTTTTTGCTTATTAAGCCTCGTAACTTAAGAAATTGTTTTTGTATTATTTTTGTAGAAGAGTTCTTGGTTTTTTCTTCTAAAGCTTTATCAAACTTATCAACCTCTTCTTGATAGTTACTTTCAGTAATATCCTTAAGAGATTCTCCTGTCCAAAACTTTGAAAGTAAATCATAAGCATCTTCTGCACTAATTAAAGAAGTTTTTGTGGAGGCTCTTTTAGCAACATCAATGGTCTCTTCTTTGCTTAAACTTTTTCCATCAACAATAATCGCGCGAGGAGCTGCGGTCTTATCAAACAACCTGGTTGCAATGTGTTTTGCAAAATCTCTGTGAATTTCCTTTGCATCAAATTCTTTAGTAACGTCACTTTCGCCTCCAGATGCAAAAACTAAAATATCATCTTTAGTAGCATCTTTATATAAAGCTGCTAAGTAAGTTGACATTAGTTTTAGTTTTGCATTTTGAGTAAAATCTTCGCTCGTAATTAAATCATTAATGCCCTCTAAGTCTTCTTTGTCAGCATCCCAATGAATGCCCAAAAAATTTCCTTCTGAAATAAATTCTTCTAACCTATCTTGGGCGTCTACATATTCTTCTGAGTCTGTCCCTTTCGACCCAGTTTCCCCTTTATTAATGTTAACAAGTGCTTGATAAGTGTCTTCTCCAAAAATGCTTTTATATTGCTCTAGTTCTGGCTTATTTAATAAACCTTGTTGAGCTTGTGTTTTGAAGTTGGACAAAAGAGTTAAATCGCTTCTTAACCTAGTTGTTTCTTCACTTATTAACGATCTTCTTTTTGCCTCGTTGGATTCCTTTTCGGCATTTGCTTGAACAAGAGTTATTTTCCCTTCGTCAAGCAATTGCTGTATTAAAGACGTATTGGTTCTAATCCCATCCATGTCTTGAGTTTCAGCAATTTGCAAAGAAACCGAAGAAACAATTTGTTTTGATGCTTCATTAAATTGTTCTTCTTGTATGGAACTTTTAATCCCCAAATACTTAGCTTCAAGTGAATTGTTCCAAGTTCCCTGCTCTTGAGAATATGCTTTAATGCTATCTAGGCCAGCAATTGATTTTGATTCTTTTTGGACATTCAGCAAATCGGTAATTGAATTTTCTAAATTTACAGCATTAGCTTTTTCTGTATCTTTTAAAATCTTATCAATTTTAATTCTTGCCTCTTCCTTTCTGGCATCAGCTAAATGCTTTGGCAACCCCATATTATCTATGGATGAAATGGCATCCATAATATTGCCAGAATTAATTGCATTTGACAAAAGAGTTTCAGAAGTTTCTCTTTTTTGCTTATCAGCCTTTTCTGCACTCCAAGACATGCTTTTTGAATAAAGCCCTTGAATCCACAGATCGTTGCCCTGCTGAAGCGTCTCTCTTGCTTTATTGCTTACTCCAGGTTTAAATGCAATTTTTTGAGTTTGTGCAGCAAATTCATCTATAATTGCTGTATGTTCAGAAACGTCAGCCTCTCTAAGCCTGTTTTCAAGTTCAGCCTCCCTTTCTATTTGAAAAATTCTAATCGAATTAGCTTCTGCAGCATCAATCGACTGCTGCTTTTCAATTTGAGCTTTTTCAAATAACTGACCGGCTTCGGCTGAAGCTGCAGCAATGCTTTTGAAAAACGCATCCTGAGAGCTAATATTTACTTGGCCCCCAACAGATGGCCTAGATCTAACGTCTTGTGGTTTGCTTGTAGGTATCCTAGGCATGGTGCTATCCTCCTGCTTCTGGGGCCGGCCCAGTAGATCCGCTAGTTATTCTTGCCCCAAGTCTTTTTGATGTTTTATATGCTCCCATTCCAATTGATGTCAAGCCCCCAACGGTAGAAGCAAGTTGAGCACTACGTCCTTGGAACCTCATAGCGTCAGCACCACGTCGCAAACGGGACGCTTCAGCCCGACCCTGCATCATAACATTCCCAACTCTTTGGGCGGCCATAGCGGCCTCCTGAGCGGCTAAAACTGCAGGTGTGCCGGTGGTTGTGACAACGCCACCTGCTGCAAATCCAACCCTTTGTTCAGCAGCAACCATGCGACCCATTTGCAATTCATTAAACGCCTGGGTTTCTGCGTCCTGCATTGCCTGCTGTGCGTCTAGTTCTGCAATCTTGGCATTGTGTTCAGCTAATGCCCTTTGCTGGCGGCCCATTGCAATTTGAGCACCGCCTTGTATGCCGCCAAATATAGCTTGTGCGAAGTCTCCCATTATTGTCCTTTAGGTAGAATTTGTGGCGACATGTACTGTATTGTCGCGGGAAGTGGTTTGGTTTGCTTGTAAAATAAAGAAAAGAATCTGAAGTTCCCATGTGGCAACGGCAAAATCTTTTCCCCCGTAAACAACGGAATGGCTGTGTCCATGTTGTCCTGGGGAGTGCGGAACTGTATCTCGTAAGAACTTTCTCCAGTTTGACCATCTTCATAGTCATACCTGACACCTATGTCTCCACCTAGCGTTCTAAAAAAACCAACCCCTACATTAACTGCTCTTTTGTTTTTGCTTCGAGACATGCCGTCGCCTGCAGGTGCTTGCAACTTCATTGTTTCAATTTCTGATGGGTAGGCTACTCCGTAAATAATTGAATGAGAACTAGAACTAAACTCCCCATCTACGCTGAACCTATCTCCGTGTACCTGATATGGGCCAAGCACTAATCCGTTGCCCAAAACGTAAACGTCATCCCTGCCTTGGGCAAGCTCAAACGAAGCCCCAGACAATGCTGGACTAAAAGCGTTTGTCGTAGTCAAAGAAGTGTCGCTATCAATTGACGCCACACGTTGGGTTTCGCCACCGGCTTTGATGTAGTTTCCAACGGAAAGATCGGAAACAAATGTCGTTGATGTTCCCGTTACCGTTGTGCCACTAGAACTAATGGTTCCGCTTTTGGACGAGTAAGAGCCTAAATGCCCTGCCCCGGTAACAAGAGTAAATTCGCTGCCAAGGTCGGGGTCAGGATACGTTGTGTCGCTTTCTGTCCCAGTTACAACCGTGCCAGCATCTAAAAACCATTGGTAATTTCGAGTGTTCTCTGAAGAACGCAGACGCATTATTTGAATCTTGCTGTTCAAAGTAGTGACATAATTACGGTAAATAACCCAAACGTCATCTTCATCCGATCCATACACAGATGCGACACTGAGAAATTGGTCTAGCCCGTTTTCGTTAGGCTTGCGTTCAAACCAAGCTTGAACTTCTTCTTGTTTTTCCCAAATTAAACAGTCGATCTGACCAGTGTTAGGCAACCACAATATTCTGTATGGGTCTTGGCTGTAAGCAATTTGGGTGTACGCTCGACCAGTAGCTCCAGTGTTTTTAGCGTTAAGCCTAGTTAAATCTTCAGAAGCGTAACCCCTAGCCCTCCAGTCGTATGAAATCTCGTACACACGTTGCCTTTCGGGACTAACAAAAACCACCGTGCCGCCAACCTGTCTTGGCTGTATGTACGCACTGCCAACGGAACTTTGGACCTGAATTAAGGGAGCAGAAGTAGCAGATATAGCATTGTTGTCAGATCCACGCAAAGAATATTCTTCTCCGCTTGTTCCGATTAACAGAGCATCTTGTCCAGCAAGCCACCTAATTTTGTTTTGCTCTACACTAGACAACGTGTAGCTTACGCCATCGCTTGCTAATACATTAGGGACAGAGGTTCCAAAGTTTTTGAAATTGTCAATTTCAGATCCCCAAAGAGTTTGCTTTCGGTTTTCTGTACCGCCAAACCAAATTCGTCCTTGGTAAAAACAAACTGCAGCAGGATAGCCCTGAACACTACTGAACGCACCCTCGGACCATAACTCAGTAGCAGCCACTGCACCACCTGCTGTAGAGTCGAGCGACTGAACCCAATCCGCTGTTACGCTGGTGGAGCTTGCAAATGCCGTAATTTTAAAACTGCCCTTAACCTCAATAGCTGGTGCAGTTATTATTGCTAAACCTTGACTGGTAGAATTCGTAAAAGTCCCTATACTTTTAATGTTGTACTTTGCTTTGGGGTTAGACTCGCTTCCCGTAATGTTAAAATTATCTACAGTAGTGCTAGTAACAGAATGAATAAGTTCTGAAGTAGAAAAATCATCAATGGATCTGTACAAACCTATTTCTCCATTCCAGTCTCCGCTCGTAGTAAAAACCCAATCCCCAAAAATAGGAATTGCACCACTATCCCAAGGACCAGTGCCTGCTGTTTTTAAATCTTTGGTTGCTTTTTGGGCCTCACGTTTTTCGCGTATCTCCCAATAACTTCCAACATGACCTGCCTCAAATAGTGCAGATGATGCAGTGACGGTTACGCCGGTTCCTATATATCCATTAACAGCCAGCGTGGTTGTGCTAGTGTTTTGCTCAATGACTGGAGGTAGGGTAAATTCAATTTGCTCTATACGCCAGTCAGTCGGTCCATAACGAGACAGGGTTAGTGGCTCGTAATTTTCATTCACCAAATAAACCACATCGTTTACCTGTGCCCTCATCGGGTAATCTAGGTAAGAAGTGAACTGGCTCATTGGCAACGGGATTTCGTAGATAAACGTGCCCGTTGTTTCTGTCTCAGTTAAAGCGTGCCAGTTCGAAAGCTGTATACTACTGCTATGCGACTGCCCTCCACCTAATACATTATAAGCGTATATAACTCCACCGCTGCTAACCAACTCGCCATACCTGTATGCCGTACTTGCTTGCCAAGCCGACACACTTCCTATGGCAATTGTAGCTTGGGTGCTGCCAATAGTGCTTTGAGAACTATCAAAGAAACGCATGTACGTTCCATCCGTCTCCATAATGTAGTTTACCGATTGGCTAAACTTAAAAGGAAGTAGTATGCTGCTGCTGGTTTTCGCCTCAGCCGCATACTCAAAGCCCCACATGCGTTCAGCGGGACCATACTTAAGTGGGATAAAACCCGTGCAGGTTTTAAGGGACGAGTTGTAATCCTCTAAGTCTGTACGCCCATGCAATAAGGGCGACCACAAACCACCGTTAAACCGGTTTATTCTAGTCCACAAACTCATATCGCTCCTTCGCCGCCGTGGTGGAGAGAGTCCCAAGCAGAAGAAGCGTACATGTTGTCAACTGGCCTGCGACGTTGCAGACTATCTGTAAATTTAGCTTCCTCAACTTTACGATCATAAAGTGCAAACAATCCTTGGGTTAACCCCTTATCATCGGCAATGGCCATTGAGCAAGAAGCTGCCAAATGGAGTGCTATAGATTCTACGAGCAAAGCATCAAACAGAGAAGTATCTTCTTCGTCTCTAATGTAAGTAACCTTTAACGGAGCCGCCAAATCAGTGTGTATGTACTGACCTTTAAGTTCGTACTCCTTGGAATGCAAATCGTTTAGGTCCGTATCGGCTATGTTTACAAGCCTTAAAGACTCTTGAGGGACTAAATATCTTTTGCTCCATGTGTGAATCGGAGCAGTTGCATCTTCGGAAAGGCTAGCATCTTTCTTAGCACATCCCCAGGTGTGCGACCTCAGCACTTCTTTTCTGCTAAAATCATACCGAAAACTAAGAAGCTCGGCTGTTGGACTAGTATCGGTAAAAGGATCGGTGTACCTTCTTTCACCCAAATGGGTTGCCGCTAAATTTACTATATCAGTTTTCGTTACTGCCATGCTTCTTATATGTTAAACCCCTAAACCCGCCCCCCGAAAGGGGCGAGCCAAGGAGACTAGGGAGGACCTAGAATTCAAAGAGCCTATGGGCTCTGATCGCAGAGTACCTCTACTACACCTTCTTCTTGAAGGCGAGTAGCACCAATGTCCTGCTCACACCAAACCTGGTACGAGTAGTTCTTAGTAGGAATCTGCTCAACGCGAGCGTCAAACGCAGAAGTAATACCAGCTACAAGAGCACTACGAGTGTAGGCAAACGTGCTTGCAATGTCGCTTCCGTCAACAGCAACCAACTGAGTCGGGCAAAACTCGAATCCCATGAAGTAATTAACTTCACCGTTTACGAGAGCCTTAACAGCAGCGAAGTCAGAATCGCTAACTTGGTTTACGTTAGTCAGCAAGTCGTCCAACTGCTCTTGGCGATGAACGAAGTATTTCTGCTCACCCAAAGGCGTTTCATTCTTGCCAAGAATAGACTTGGCTTCAATGAGCTTAGCAAGAGTCAAGCCTTCGTTAGAGCCGCTCAAGTTTACGACAACCTTCTGCGAGCCAGGAAGGCTAACCGAAGACTCAGAAGTCGATCCACTAAGCTTAGCAGTGGCAGCATCTAGAGCAGCCGCAATTACCGTTGAATCATAAGAACGGCCAAAGAAGGCAGTAGCTATTTCAACATACGGTCCGAGGAAGTCGGCAACACTACGATTGCGGTCAGGCATGTCAATAAGATCTGCCCAACGAGTTGGAGTTGCAGTAAGTTTGCGAGTTTCGTGTACCGTATCAATGTACGCAGTGTCGGAAGCACGTGTGTAAGAAGTTCCGCTAGAAATTGCTCCAATCTGGGGCAAAAACATAGCTTCTCCGCCAACCATACTACGTTCAGCGAGCTTACCCTTTAGACGAGAAGCTCCCTGCTGGTATTGAATATGTACGTCCGAAGCAAACTTCTGTGAGAATGCATTAGGATATTGTGAAGACATATTATAATGTAATTAGTTGTTATAGTTCAGGTTTGTTTCCTGTTCCCAGTCAACGCTGGCAGGGGCTCCCGACACAGGGCGTAAAGCTTATCTGATTGGAATGCTGCATATTATACACTATTTTATTTAAAATGTCAAGTAAAATTTTAAACAATTATCCAAGTTGCAGTGCTGTTTTTTCTTCAAAAAGCTTTAAAACCTTTTGGTGGGCAGCACGATCTCCATCTCGGTAAGCAGTGTAATAAGGATTTGCTGGGTTGTTTTGAATGTCGTGAATCTGCTCGTCAATGCTTTGAGATGATGTTATGCTAGTATTCTCAACACCTCTAATTTTAGATCCCATTAACGTATCGTACTGAGATGCCAATCGAGATGCAAACCCAGGCATAGTCCAAAAGTCGGCAACATCCAACCCTAAGTGCTTAGCAACAACTTGGGCTTTGTCTAAGGCTTGCTGGTAGCCATCGCCCCCTCGTGGACCAAAGTCTGCCTCTAGTGCTTGAACTGCCTGCTCTACACTTTGAGTAGACTGCTCCTGCTGGTTGCTTGCATTCTCTTCAAGAGCTTTAGCAATTTGCCCATAAAGCTTAGATGCTTGGCGTTGCGAAAGTCCTGCATCATGAAAAATTGCATCAGTTGCTGCTTTTGCGTCTGGGTCTATGCCCTCTGGTGCTTGGTAACCATTGGGAGACTCTGGCCTGCCTAAAGCTTTATAGGCTTGGTTCCACACCTCATCACCATCGTTGTCCGTAGGGATAGGCATTTTTTCCTTAGAAAGCATACGCTCCAAGTTAAGGTAAGACTTAGCTAGGCTCCCAACTGAATTAAACTTATCACCAAGGGCCTTGTACTTTTCAACATTTTCACCCTCTTCCAAAGGCAACTTATCAAATATGTTTTCCTTAAAAGACAAGTCATCGCCGATAAGCTCCTTCAAGTTTGTTGTTGCAACAGGTTCTGCAGGGGCGGCGGGTGCCGCCTCAACTTGCTCAGTTACTGGTGCCCCTGTGGGCTCTGCAGCCAATGGGTTCACTGTTTCTTCGCTCACAATTCACCTCCACCATTTTCATACCCAACATTATACTCATGCTTAACAAGTCCTTCATATCCGTACTCGTTAACCTTGTATCCTGCGCGAGATCTAGCATCTTGAAAGCCACGCTTCTGTGCATCTACACACTGCCTAGTAAGTGATGGACCGCTTTCTTTTTCCCTATCATCGAGAATAGTGTACCTATATTTGTACCTAGCCTCGTAGTCTTTGGGATAGTTTTTATTTAACCATGTCACAAAGTCGGGGTCTTTATCTCCGTGAGAACTCCAAAGTCCTGGAGCATTGGGATAAGCCTCCTCAATGGGCATAGCTAGTCTTTCTTCAAGCGTCGGACCTTTGGGTTTAGACGCAGTTTTAGTAGCCACCTTTTTAGTAGCCTTCTTTGCTGTTTTCTTTGTAGGCATTATTCTTCGTTGATTATCCGAAATGGACCATCCACTTCGGGTCTTTGAAAGTTTTCAAGCCCCCTCATGTACTCAATGTAATTGACTATACGACTTAGCAAGTGGTAGCTTCTAAGCTCGTCATTTGTTACATTTGGGTCTATGCCAAACTGATTCATCCGGCAAACATCTTTAAGATGTTCTAAAACAGTTTCGCCATAATCGTTATTAAAACATTCTTGATATGCTTTAACTAAGTCCTTTTCTCCTTTTTCCATAAACTAAAGACCAGCGGCACCCATTTGGGATACGGCTTGCCCAGCCATTTGCAATTGCTGCAACTGCTGAGTAAGCATTGCGATTTGCTCATCGCGTTGCTTAAGCTGGTCTATCGTAGCATCATCATTAACAATTTCAGCAGGCACCGTAGAGTTAATGGCAATTTCTTTTAAGCCACGCTCCCAGTCAAGGGACCTTGCCCCAGCACCAGGTACAAACGCTTCTACGACCTGTGCGGCTTGTGCCACCCTAACCAGTCCCTGTGTGCGTTGTGCCTTAACCGCTAAAGCAATACGGCTATTGTATACCACACTAAAATTGCTAATGTCTTCAAGTCCTGCTTCATCAAGCAAGTCATCAAAGTCGCCAACCAAAGACATTTGAATAAATACATTTTCAATGACTTGATTTAAGCACTCATCTACAATGTTCTGGAATATCGGGGTAAACAACTTTAATTGCTCCTCAGCCTGCATCTGGACTTCAAACGCAGTCTTCTCAGTAGTAGCAATGTCTTGCTGCGTAAAAAACTTAAACATTCCGTTAAAGAATGCAGAACGAATCTGACCCTCAAGCTTGTTAACAAACCAGTCAACGCTTTGGATGTTAAACGGAACAATGTATGGCTGAGGTATCCCGTTGGGAGTGTGGGGGTCAAACATAATCTCCCCACCGGCACGGTCGTCCTTGCGATAAGAACTGTCTTTAGGAACCAGCATTGGAGGACGCACGCCCTTTTCTACGGCTACGCTAATGTCCCGTATTGCACGATTTAAAACTCGAACAGTTGGGTATGCCTGCGTTCCGGGAGAACGGCCAAAGCCTGCGTCGTGCCTGCTTTTAAGTATGCGAGTTACAATGTAAGGCTGGTAGTACAAACCATCATTGTCTAGGATAACGCTGCTGCTTTCCTTGCAAAGGTATACCGACTCAAAAGGACGGTTCTCTGGTGCAGCCGGTATGTTGCCCTCGGACCCCAACCTTGGCTTAACCATGTGAATAATTGTAAACTTTTTATTACGAGTAGAGGGATGCTCGGCCTTCATTGCGTCCATAATAATCTCTGGAAGCTCTGCCTTGCCATCTTCTATGTCGTCCTTAAAATAAGCGTAAAGTTGTTCAGCAGTCTTGCCATCCCACTCGTGAAAGACAGTAGTTGCATACCCATCCTCATCTTCGCGAAATCTAAACTTGCCAAATGGGATCTCTACAAAATTAAACGCACGTTTTTTAGATGGCATCATAGCCAAACAAAACGTACCAAACATGCCGCCACTATGCACTGCTTCATGGAATGCACGGTAGAAGTTAGACTGACCAATGCGAGTGCGAATGCGATCTGACGCACCGTTATAAAAAATGCGTTCGCTTTCGACAACCTCTGGGTCAAAACTCTGTGACTCAAGTTCCAACCAACGCTCGTTTTGCGGAGTTAGGTCTGACACAATGCCAGCACTAAAGACCTCTAAGGCATCTCGGAACGTAGTGTCAAATATGCGAGTACTATCAATCTGGCCTGCAGTGCGACCACCAACTTGCCCAGACTTACGCTCCTCTCCATAAATTGCTATGTTGTTTGCGTAAGACTTCCACTTTTCCATTTCTGGAAAATCATTGAAGTCAGCAAGGATGGCTCTCGCCCTTGGTGAATCTTCGTGAGGCATTATCCTAATTTATTTTTTCGCTCTCGACCAGCTATAATTGTACTAAGCAAGTCCATTTGCTGGCTGTCCCCATAGCCTCTAGATTGTTCTCCAAGGCTTATTAATGTAGGCGGCTGGCTAATTTGAGTTGGTGTAGCTGGCGGTTTTGGTGCAGCCGCTTTTGTTACCGCAGATGCAACGATAGCAGGTCCACCATATTGGGCTGCAGTTTTAGCTATTGGAGTTGCTATTTTAACAGTATTAGCAGCAAGGGCAGCAGTTTTTGCCACAGTGCCCGCACTCCCTCCTATAGTTCCTCCTTTTAAAACACTAACAAATGCTGGTATAAATTGACCCATAATAATGAAATCTGCCAAACATTATACACTATTAAACATAAATTGTCAAGTAAAAAAACAAAAAACTACTCCTCAATAACATCTATAACCTTTTCGGCTTGCTTTATGTTCTTGTTCTTGTCCCGCAACTGCTTCATGAGTTCGCCAATAAGAGCGTTGCCTTGTTGCAACTTTGCATCCCCCTGCTCGTCAGACCTAGTGTGCCCCTGCATCTCATTGTCCATACGCACTAGTTTGATGTAGTTTTCCTTGTCCCTAATCCGATAAGCCTCGTCGATTAGCACCCGATTTTGAATAAGCTTTTCATCCTTAGTCATAGGATCGGTGGATGTTTCAATTTGCTCAAGCCTGTCCTTCTCGCGAATAAACTCTGCATGCTTCATCCAGTCCCAAGCTTTTTGCTGGGCATAACTAAGGCTAACTCCAAACACCGCAGACGCTATCTTCGGTATAGTTTGCGATGCGTCCTTCTTGTGAATGCGAAGAGCATACTCCGCATACTTGTCGTCGGTAAATCTATTGTGCTTGCCCATACCACATAACTGACTGATAAGGTTGTAGCCCAAACGTAGGCATAAACCTAAATGCTGGACTGTCGTCATTCAAAGCCACTAAGAAGTCTTGGAATCCCGCATTAGATATTGTGTCCTTGCCCTGTTTCATAACCTCACGAAATACATAGGGTGAGTCAACCTCTTTGGATATGAACGCAGTAATTAACGGCACCCCACCAATTGACAAACTGCCTTTAATCTTTCCGTCCACCTCAATAATGCTAGTTGGTCGCCAAAGTCCGTGGCCCTCTTTCTTAGCTAAGTCCACCAACTCATCTACGTCTTCTTCCTTTATGTCTCTTATATTTGTCATAATTAAAAACCATTAACCGGTTCCTCAACATAGACCGGCCCCTTGCGTCTGTCCTGAGTGTACCCGACCGTCGTGCTTAACAAACCATGCTCGATGCCTTCCGCTACATATCTAGCAGCATCAGCAGCGTGAGAAGTAAAATCATGCACGGGTACAGTCCCTAATATTCCAGCAGCATCGTTCTTTTTAGCCCTGTACTGTTGCAGCATTTTAAGGCCATCCTCCATGTTAGGGCGATAAAAGTAGGATTTGTGCAACAAGCTTCTCAAGTTGTTAATACCACGCCACACATCCCTAGTCTTGGGACACACCTTAATGTTGTTGCCGCCACAGTCACGCAACTCCATAACATAGTTCTTAGTACCAGTCTTGTCCATGTACGCAGCGTCATGCGGCAGTATGTGGCCGTACACATCGTAGCCAGATATAGCAAGTTCAGACACGTATTCTTGCGTTTGCTTTTGACTGCCTTGGGTAAACCATAACCACTTAAGCGTAACGCTATCCCATTGTACTAGCCATATGGCTGTGTAGTCTCGAAAACCCAAATCCCATACCGCCCATATCGGCACTTCCTTGCTGGCTGGCAAATCGTTCCGGTGGTGACCCTTTCTCCTAACAACCTCCAGTATGTCAGCGTATATGGCACCATCGACAGGAGCAGCCATTGCTTCTTCTGGAGTAGACGGAAACTCTCGTCCCATAAACAAACCAAGTAGGTCGCTTTGCTTTTGCCACCATATCTTCTGCGACACGGTAAATTTTCGGTTTACACGTTCTTCTAGTTCCGCAAAGTAATCTATTGTGCTTTGTGTAAGCAATGACTCATTGCCAACCATTTTGTAGCTAACGTCATCATACCAAGGATAAAACAGAAACTTGAAGTCCATGTCGGTTCTATGCTCATCGGTGGTGTTCATGGCCTGTACTACCTGGTTGTAGAAGTGCCCAGACTGTCCACCCTCATAGGTAGACTCAATAAAAACTATGGCACCCTGACCAGCGGTAGGTAAAGCACCGGTAAGAATTTCTTCAGACCTAATAGGATCTTTTGCTGCAACCTTGCCCCACTCAGATACGTGTAACACCTGGCTGGTTCCACCCCTAATCTTAACCTTTGACCTAATCTTCCACACAGGGCTAAACACCAACTCGTTTAAGTTGCTATTAACCACATCCACTGTAGCCTTCAAAGAATCATCTAGCTGGTTAAAAGGTTGGATAACTTTTTCTCTCAACAAATCCTTTGCCGCCTCGTCATTATGAGACTGGATGTTAAACGTACTGTTCTCGTGAGTTAGCACATAGTCTAGGCCAATAATCGCAATAAGGGTTGACATGCCAAGCTGCCTAGCCTTAAGTATAAGCACACGCTTATGCCCCTCTAAGAACACCTCGTTAAGCACGTCGCACTGAGCATCGTTGGGAACAAACTGAACCTCCACGCCTTCCTTGGTTATGCAAGTATATAGGTTGCCTATCCGCCACACGGGGTTGGCAAACAACTCCTCGCTAATAGGCTCGGCAATAATTTCCCTAACATTTGTTATGCCTTGCCGATTCATTTAGTCTTACTTTTTGCAATCTCCCTCATCAAGTAATCCATCAAGTAAGCCCCAGCCTCTTGACCCTCCAAACCTAAATACTCTACAGCACCAACCACAGCATGGTACACCTCGTGGGCATATGTGTCTACCGTAGACCACTTCAAAACTTCTTTAACAAATATACCTTGCACTATCCCTAAGTCAAGCCTAAACCCAGCAGTGTTATCGCAAGTTTTTAAATTTCCAACCTGCTCTTCTATTTCCTTTACACTAGCCCCCTCTTTAACCATAGCATCAACAAACCCCCCGTAGTCCTTGCTGCCACCCCACACAATAAACGAACAAGGGTAAACGTCAGGCTTTAACACAAACTTAATCATTCTGACTTACACCACTCAAGCTTGTCCCACGTCTCATGCCTGACGGGACCATACAAATCACGCATCTCGTCTTCTATTAGGGTTTCCCATAACTCCCTAGACATAACCCTGCGGCCAGACCTCGGGTCCAAGCCTCCTTCCATGTTGATCAAACGCTCAAGCAACGCATACCTGTCACTGTTCATAACGCCGCACATTATACCACAGAAATCTAACCCTGTCAAGAAATAACTTAACCATTGCAATTTTAGTCTTGACAAGTGACCCTAGATGTTATATAATACGTAAGTGCAAGCGAAGCGAGACACGCAGCGGATTATCATTGGGCGGAGTGTAGCCTGCGGAACGAGCACCAACGAACGTAGTCATAAGCGTGGTTATGCACAGAACATATATAGCAACATATGTAAACATGACTATTTGTAAATCATTGAGTGTGTGACTGATAGGTACCATGCCACGCTGCGACAGCTCGATGTGACCCCTCCGCCCCTTGTGCACCCGTGGGTGTGTTATCAACTGCAGTTGTAATTGCTTTTCTGTCACCCTTGCATGTTATCAACGTATAGGTGATGAGCAAAGGTTGAAAACGCCATTGCTACAGCTCGCAAAGTGAATGAGCAAATAAGAAAATTGAAAAATAAATTTGACACGTTTGGCGAAATATGTCTCTTTTTGGAGATAACCATAAAACAAAAATAAATTATGACAACAAACGAAAAAATAGCTTATTTATCATGGCTAGTTGAAAAAAAGAAAAACCTTTTGGAACGATACCCTACAAGAGGTAATCGAATCCTTTGGAATCGAATTTATGACGCATACAAGCGCTCGAAATTTGACGATTTGCCAATTGGCAAGGGTAACCGGTGGAAAAGACGCTTGAAAGAAAAGCGTCTTGAAAAATGGAGTATTGATTACGCCAAGAGGCGAAAAGAGATTACGGATCTTGAATTGGAATACAATAGATAAATCATGAAAGTTGACCAAAATACATTCATGAAGCTTGCGCGCCGCAATAAGCGCGCGAGCAAGTTTGGCGCATGCGTCGACGTTTACGGAGATTATTCGAATTACAAACTAATTGCGCTTTACTATGGAAAAGAGAATGCAACATGCGCGATTTCTCCCAATGGGGAAATAGTTAGCGTCACAAAAAGCGCCAATTTCCCTAGCGAAAAGATTGGAAAGCTTTTTGAGGTTGCAATTCGCAACGGCGGGAAATGGCTAAACGGATTTGATACCGTTCTGCCTTCAATTTACAAGAAATACGGATTTAAGACGGTTGCTCGCCTAGCTTTCAATTGCGAATTTGCACCGATTGATTGGAATTACGATTTATTCAAGAAATACAATAACGGAAAACCGGACATTGTCTTTATGAAATTGACCAGGGAAAAAATTCGCGAAATTAATGTTGACAATTACGAAATTGGGGAAAAGCTTGCGTCAAGATGAAAAGGAAATTGGCAACTTATAAAAACGATAAGCTAATTGAACGTAATTTACTAAGTTGGTTTAAGGATGCTAGCGTAAGTGAAGTAAAAGATGGTCTTGCATGGTACAAGCGCGCATCAGATTTTTGCAACCATCTTGCAAGCAAATACAATGTCGATCCGTATATTGTAGCCTGTGTGACAAGCGCGCTGTCACCTCTTAACCCTTGGCATCGTAACAAAATTGACGCGGAAAACGTCGTAAAAGCATGGAAAGCCGGAAAAAGTCCCAATGATGTTAAGGTGTGCACATTTGGAAAAAACAAGGTCAAAGCATTCTCGGCGCTTATAGATGGTGTTTCAATCAAGAAAACCGCACGCAAAACGCATAACTTTCTTTTAAATTTAAGCGGGTCAGTTGAACCAGTTACGGTCGACCGTTGGCACGTTCGCGCATGCTTATTGAAGGCTAATTCAAGAGTTGAAAATGTTAGCGTTGCGGTCAACGATCACCAGTACAACCGGGTTGAACTAATTACAAGAAAGCTTGCCAAGCGCGAGGGAATAAACCCTTGTGAATTTCAAGCGATCATTTGGGTTGTGATTCGCAATCGCCTATCAAGTAAATTGAAATGAAAATGGAGCCAAGAAAAATACAATCAACGAATCGAGGATTTTCGATCCAATTTGAGAACGGTTACGCCATAAGCGTCGTTACGCATGAAATGGCGTACTGTGGACCAGGTACGGCAGAAATAGCGATAGTCTATGTCAAAGACGACGATCTAGTTGACCCGTCGGTTATTGGGGAAGATTGGGGAGACACCGTCAAAGGATGGGTAACTCCCGACGAACTGGCAAGCTACATTGCCAAAGTCCAAAGCATCAGAAACACCGAGAACATATGAAATACATTGCAATCATTGATGACGACCTAGCCGGCCCAGTTTGGGGAATTGGCTCTAACGAAAAGGAGGCAAGAACAGACGCCGGCAAGTGGGGCTTTCCTAGCGAGGAAGGGGTTGCTGTTGAGATAACTAGGAGTAGTTACAAGGCAATCGAAGCCGGAAACCCTGATGCATTTGAACCACTAGAATTTCAAGAAAGATTTGACAACGAGCCCTTGCCATGTAAGGTGGGGGCATTAACCCAAAGAAGACCATAATGAACAATAGAAAAAGCACAATTGACCGAGCGCTCATGTCGCTCGACTTGGTCAAGGATTACCTTGATTCAGGAGGCCATAAGAGTGATGCTGTAGCGTCCGTTTTGGACGCACAGCGCATGATAAAACAGCTCGACTCAGAGGCGTACTGGGACGGCTACGAGCAGGGAGAAAACGCTGGCCGATCCCAGATCAAAGCCAAGCAAGATGACGACAGGCGAATAGGTATTGCCCTGTCAGAGGCTAGGACCAGCATCGGGACGTTTTTCGACGATCTGAGGGATATCTATGGGCCCAAAGAAGGGAGTGGGCCGACTCATGGATAAGCTTCTTGATTGGGTGGCCACTGGCCTCATATTCCTGGGGCTGGCTGGGATAACGGCCACGATTTTGTGGCACATGGTAATAGGTGGAGACTTGTTACGATGATTATAAAAACAGAAATTGACTGCGAGGTGCGGCTTTTAGAGGTCAACCTTGACGATGAAGATGGCGAGCCATTCTTGGACGGCGTCTGGGACCTAGACGGCAACGAAATTGACATGGACAACCTCGATGAGATTGACCAAGAGCGGGTCTTGATCGACTCCATCCAAGAGGTGGTTGACAGGCGGTCTGACTGGGCCGCACACGTAGCTGATGACTGCATTGGATCATGACGTGTCGATGGAGGTAAAGCGGGTCGCGAGGCCACGCGATCCAATCGTGGCAAAACAAATCGAGAGCATTCTGGATAGGGTTGACGTATACCCACCAGAGTGCGACGATTTGGACGCCATTGATGACGCAATAAACGACTATTTGGGTAAACCGTGAGTGCCTTGGAAGGGCTTTTTTGGCGCCCACATAACCTCGCCGCCTGACGGGGCTCCAACCACGGATCAGGCATTTTTACTCTTGACAGCCAATCGAGACTAGGTTATAATTGGCCTATCGGCCATAAGTAAACTATAATTATAGTTAATTACAATTATGATTAATTACTTTTTGCCTTATTTGTTGAATCATGAAAATAATTGTTGACAATACGTTATCACTAGCATATTCTATGAGGAAAATGGATAATATCCTTAGAGACATAAACCGCAGGAACTCGCAAAGGGATAATCACTATGAGATGCGCAGGAAGCTCAGGTGGCAGTCTGTCAAGCAGTTCGCAATCTTGGCCGCGATAGGGGCCATACTAACACTAACCTTCTACATAGAACACAACTAATGGAAACTCGATAATGGAAACACGATACTGGAAATGTAACAAGAACCTTGGGCAATTTACCACCAAGGTTGACGAGAACACAGCGGGGGCCGTCAAGTACGAACACTCCATGATCCCTGGCGGGTTCAAGTGGCAATTGCAAGTGCCTACGCTTGCGGGTCACATTGAAAGCCTGTACATGGACGACAGCCCGTATGGGCAGCAGCTTTGCATAGGGCTGCAGAACAGTGCAGGCGTTGACGTTTTGCAAGTGCCTACACACAAGCAGAATAGCGACTGGCCCGTGGCCGAGTATGCTTACCTTGCTAAGAGGGTTATGAACTTCGACGTCAACAGCACTTTGGAGCTTAAGGTGTGGAAGTTCAAACCGGAAGATTCCGACTACGATAAGCTTTTTATCATGCCCTACCAGGGTGGACGCAAGCCAGTTGCCGAAGCATTGACTAGGGACAAGCAACCCAAGATTGATCCGGTAATTGTGGGGTCAAAGAAAGTTTGGGACACCGAGCCGCTCTTTAAGGCGTTGGAGGAGCAGGTCGAGGCATTCATTGTTGCCAACAAGGGCAAGCTTGATGAGGCGAAAGCCAGCCGAGAGCCTACGAAAAACGAAGTGGCCGCTCAGTCGAACGATATTTTGGAAGACTGCCCGTTCTAGTTGTCGTTATGAGCCCTGCCCTCTTCGGGGGGCGGGGTAAAACTTACCATGATTACAAAAACACTTTTAGACTCACTCGTAGAGAACCACAATGGTCAGGACGACCAGAAGTGGAAGACCACCTTGGCCGTGAAGAGGCGGAGCGGCATCACTGAGGTGATTGGCGTTTGCACCTACGGCAATCTGTATTTTGTACAGCTAACCGAGAGCGGAAAGGCCCGAATTGACTGGATTCAAAAAAACCTAATTGGCGACCGACATGCAGTCGATCAGCCTAGTCGCTACCGAGTCACCGATTCGGTGCTGGACAAATTTAGACAGGAAACCGTCGGATGGATTTCGTAAGGCTCGTCAATTCCAAGGACGATGAAGAAGTCGAAATTTTAATTACAGTTGTCGAGGAGGCAATTGATCGGCATTGCAGCAACGAGCAAATCCACGATATTAGCGACTACGTTGAACGAAGAATTGAAATTGAACTGGAGCCATTTGGCAGCGACGACTACCTGCTGGGCATAAGCGAATTGAGATGAATACGACAATAAAAGCAGTACAGGGGCAGTGGGCAGATTGCCTAACTGAAAAAGGAGATCGGGTTGTCATCAAGATGATGGACCCAAGCCAGCACCAAGTTGGCGATGAAGTTAATTGGTGGACCGATTATGCGGCTACCAAGGAGGACGGCACGATGGTGTATGAAGAGGTCGTTGCCCCAACGTACATAGACGAGGATGGGAACAAGCAGGAGCCACCAGAGCGTGGGTCCATACCCGACACGCAGTATATCATTGGATTCCTGGAGGCATTGGCTGTCAGCGTGTTCGAAGCGGCCAACATTGAGATGGACTTGGAAACCATCAAGATGCTGGCAGCAGATAGGGCGGTCAAGAACATGGAAAGGGGGCAGCTATGAGCCAAGGCAAGTGGAAGGAGAAGGACCCTAGGAAATACCCATCCCTATCAGTCAATAAACATGGTATGGTCGGGCAGCACAAGACGGCGGCTACTGCTTGTAGGGTTGCTGTAAAATTTGCATTTGGACGAGTTGAGAGGTGGGACAGGAGGCCAGAGGACTTTACTGCTGAAATGGAAGAAGCTAAGAGTTGGTGGAGGGAAAGGAGAAAGGAAAATTTGGCTTCCCTGAATGCGGCCCAAAGCAGAAAAAACAAAAAAGATTTCAACTCGCCAGAGATGCGGCAACGTAGGGCGGCGGCAATTAGAAAGATTGAAACCAGGGAGCAGTTTGACCAATTCAGTTTGACAGATGATGTTTTTAGCTTGTTCAAACGGCTAATGCCCGAGGACAGCAGGAAGCCATGCCCACAAAAAATATATGGAACCTATCAGGGGCAAAGCGTATTCGGATGAGATACAACGATGAACTAGAAGAACTGGAGGACCACGAAGTTATTGTCGGGATGATCGGCAAGACGGTCGAGGTGCTGCCAGTGGACGAGTTAAGTGTCACGGCATTTGTTAATGGCAAGCTCATCAGGTGCGACCTAGAAGACGATGGAGGCGTCTCCGTCGCGGTTATTTCTGATAATGGCTAAGGTGTTGGCAATAGGCGATCTGCACGAGCCTTTCTGCCTTGACCGTTACTTAAGGTTCTGCAAAAACGTGGATCGAAAGTACGGCTGCAATAAGGTTGTTTTTATAGGTGATGTTATTGACAACCATTACTCCTCGTACCACGAGACAGACCCCGATGGATATTCTGCGGGAGAAGAATTGGACAGGGCAATAAAAAGAATAGGCAAATGGTTCCGTGCTTTTCCAGAGGCTTACGTTTGCGTGGGAAACCACGACAGACTAGTCCATCGCAAGGCGTACACTGCTGGCATTTCCAAAAGGTGGGTCAGGGAATACAATGAAGTCCTTGATGCACCTGGATGGCAGTTTGTTGAAAGTGTTGAAATAGATGGAGTATTGTATTGTCACGGCGAGGGCAGAAAAGCGATGCAGAGGTCAAAGAATGATATGCAGTCTGTGGTGCAGGGGCATTATCACTCAGAATGCTACATCAATTGGCATACAGGCGGTAATTGTAAGGTTTTTGGAATTCAAGTGGGTAATGGAGTGGATAAAAAGAGCTATGCCATGGCATACGGAAAGCATGGTCCACATCCGTCGATAGGCTGTGCAGTTATTGAAGATGGCGGGAAAAGAGAAACGTCTATGGTGTGTAATTTTTTGATGAATCTATGACAAAGAAAGAATTTTTTGATTTTGTCGAGAAGGACAACCAACGAATGTTGGAACTGTTGCAGGCAAAAAACAATGATTACACTGCAGGATCAGACAATGCACTGGCAAATTTTGATCAGGCTGAGAGAATTGGCATCGACCCCGTGAAAGGGATTCTGCTTCGGGTTTTGGACAAGGTGAAGCGGTTGGAGACATTTGCACGCAGTGGCCACTTGTCAGTAAAGAACGAAACAGTTATAGATGCAGCCGATGATATTGAGGGCTACATGAAAGCGATTAAATCCTATCTGGAGGGTAGGGAATTTCCATGAACAAATACAGAAAAGAAGACATACCAAAAAAAGTACGGGAGTGCCGAGAATGGATGACAGGCGGTTCCCGATTCACCAATGTGAGCATTGGGATTGTGGTGGGTGGAACTTGCCATGGCCAGACGTGGCCTATTGACAGAGACGATCCCAAACGAGAGTGTGGCCCAATCACATACCGCTTGACAACCTACGATTTTGGAGAGGAAGAGATAGCAGCATGGCGTTGCGACGGCTTGACTGACTACGATGCCAAGGGCATGTTGATTGCCATGATATTCGGAGCCGTGGAAGTATTTAATAAAAGCCTGTGAGTCATTTCTATACACAGCAAAAAAACGGCAAGGTAAAATTGCTTAAGAGCATCGACACTATTGCCAAGGCACGAGGTCACGGCAACTGTGTCAAGAGCGTGACCACCGTTTTGTCCTTGTTCCCTAGGCAACTGCGTGGCTTTGACATTAACGAATGGCGCGAGCGCAAGTTGGTCCACTTAGCTAGGGAGTACCCCGAAGACACAGAGGACAAGCTTAGGGAGCGGCTGTGGGGATACCGTACCGACCTTGATGGCAGAGAGCTAACCTCGTCAGAGTTTGGGACTAAGCTACACGCAGAAATGGAGGAGGCCATCAAGCAGCGCAAAGCGGGGGCAGACTATCACAGCGAGTACCGCCACTTCTACCGACCATTCCTAGCGTGGCTGGATGCCAATGGGGTGGTCCCTCAACTAGTTGAGCACTCGGTTATAGACACTGAACGCAGAGTGGCAGGCATGGTTGACTTTATCGGAGAACGTGACGACAAGCCAGTGCTGATGGACTTTAAGTTCAGGCAAGGAGATCCACGCAAGAAGAGCTACGAGACTGACCTGTGCCAGCTTGCGGTGGAGGCAGACATAATAGCCGATGATTGGGGATATGAGATTTGCGACACAAGCTGTTACAGCGTTATCTTCGACTGCGAAAATGCCCAGATGCACGTCAAGAAGTGGCCCCTATACAAGGTTGAGTGGGGCATCGAGGCCTTCGATCACCTAAATGGAGCATACAATTTTTTCACGGGACTTTGAGCCTCTCCAAACAGCAACGAGAGGTATTTGAACTCATCAAGTCACGCCGGTGTAAGTTTGTCCGACTTGATGGATCGGCTGGCACCGGTAAGAGCTATCTAATTGACCAAATCAGACAGTATGACAGAGCAGTTTGCATCGTCGCTCCAACGGGCAGAGCAGCGTCCAACGTTCGAGGCGAGATTTTCTATAGAATGTTTGGCGTCCCGAGTGAGGAATCGCTTGACCCAGACGAGAGAGTCACTACACTCAGAGAAAAGCAAATCCAAACCAAATACTTTGGACGCAAGAAGGATTCACTTCTACGAGGCATCTCTTGGATCGTAATCGACGAGTACACGATGGTTAGGTGTGACCACATCGATTTCATGGACAGGGCGATGCGTAGGGCTACCGGAAACCCAGAGGCGTTTGGCGGCAAGCATGTACTGTTTGTCGGTGGTCCAGGGCAATTGCTGCCAGTGGCTGACGAGAAGGATACCAAGACCTTGCTGGGATATAACTACCCTCCCCCATTCGGGTTGGAGCAGTCTCGGTTCTGGCGTGACAACGTAGACCACATACGCATTTGCAGTCTTAATCACATCTTCCGACAGTCCAATCCAATTGAGGCAAACATATTGGAGCGTGTAAAGGTTGGCAAGCAGACTGACCTAGATCTGCGACTGATCAACAGTAGGGTGGGGGAGCCTCACAATGCTGCCATGATCCTGACCCCATACCGCGATAAAGCCAGCCAGATTAATGAGGAAAGGTTGTCCCAGCTACACAGCAAGGAGTATGTGTTTGAGGGCACGCAGAAGGGCAAGATGAATGAAATCAGAAGCATGGACCGCACCCTGAGACTTAGAGAGGGGTGCCGTGTCATCATCAAGAAGAACATCCGCAAGAAGATTCGGGGAGAGATGCAGCACGTTGTAAACGGGGACACTGGCACCTTCGTGGGCATGGACAAATACCAGAGGTTGGTAATAATCAGAGACGGCGACAGCGATTACGTTTACATTGGGCAGGAGAAAGAAAGCAAGTTCAGGCACGATCTGGACGAGGACGGGAACATTGAGTCCAAAGAGGTTGCCTACTTCAAACAGTATCCCGTGCGACTGGGCTATGCCCTTACAATACACGCCAGCCAGGGGCTAACCTTGCAGCGTGTCCACCTGCAGTTGCCCAGTAGGGTCATGAAAAACTGGTTTGGGTTGCTCTATGTGGCAGTGAGCCGAGTCACCTCTTTATCTGGACTTACTATAAATAGACCCTTGACACACGGGGACATATCATCTACAATTGAAAACTTTAAAGAACCAGAGCAGCAGTATGAGTTCGCCAACTGAAGAACCGAAAGCAGGGACATTAGACTTGGCTTATTTTGAACTATCAAAAGCCATTAGGGGAATACAGGCAGTAGACCCAGAGGCATACTCAGAAATGCCAGAGCTGTGGGACACTTGGAGGAGGGCAGAAATCGATTGCTTGCTATCGGTGTGGAGTGCATTGCGGAAATATGAAGACAGGAACGAAACCTAAGCCGCACAACTCAGGCCAATGGACCGACGCTCGCAAACGTAGCTTTGTCATGTCTGCCTTGCGTGGTGCTAGGTGGCCAGTGAAATACGCAGTCATTAGGAATGCCTACGTCAAGGATGGGATTAACCCTGCAACAGGACGCAAGTGCAAGCTTCACAAGTGTGCCCAGTGTGGGAACCTATTCCCGCAAAAGGACATGGCCGCAGACCACATTGATCCAGTGGTTCCCCTCGATGGATTTGCTGGAGAAACTTACTTGGGATATAATTGGAACGAACTAGTTAAGCGT
>VTLG01012887.1_pt1 | contig 36448 bp, 45 predicted proteins | sample 4694571 | NCBI WGS metagenome assembly VTLG01 (sample SAMN12604809, study PRJNA352737) | marine metagenome | biome: ENVO:00000447; feature: ENVO:00000209|ENVO:00000569|ENVO:01000036; material: ENVO:00002151; isolation source: viral sequences binned using virsorter ...
ACTACCCATTTCTCCACGCGGCCATTTTATTCTAAACTCTGTGTTCTCTTCTAAATCTTTTGACATTAATTCTACTTTAGTTTTTGTAGCGTTTAATGACTCGTGCAAACCAAAGTATGCCCACACACCAACAGCAACACCTGCTACGATTGATAAAATAGTCTTAAGATCTGTGCTTACTTTTGTATTTTCGCTTACCTTCATTATTGTCCCTCGAATACTGGTCGATCTGGGTTTTCTTTTTTCCAACCATCTTTTAACACAGTCCAGTAACTTATACTAGCGTCAGGTCTATCCTCAAAACTAGCAGTAGACATAACACCAACTTTCATACACATATTAATTAATTCAGCAAACTCTGGTGGTGGAGGGTTAATTCTAGGGACTCTCTTGCACTCTTTGATAACTTCTAATTGTGTTTTAATTTTCATTTGCTTTTCTTGTTCTGCAATAAATTCATCTGTACATGCTGTACCTAAATACTTTCTCCAAGTAAATGTCACTCGTCTATCATCTTCAGTGTTTTCATAATTATTACTAGGACTATAATGATTGTAGTTATATTGATCTTCTCTTTGTTCAACAGAAACATCAAAGCTCCCTTGAGCACATGTGTTTGTGCCATTGTTTAAATATTCGTTACGTGCTTGCACCGATGTTGCTACAAACAGAAAAAAGATAATCCAGAATAGATTACCTGTTAAGATCTTTGATATCGTATTCATGTTGCCTCACTTGATCTGCTAGTTGTTGAAATATATTCTCAGCCATATCCCAAGTGGCTTCTGCTCTTGCTAATCTATTTTTAATATCACTAAGCACTTCTTTTTGAATTTCTATATCTTTAGTTACACCTTCAAGTATTTCTTTGTTTACTTGAATAGTATCTGTCATAGTAAAAACATACCTAACTGAAGTAACTGTTCCGGCTAGGATTGCTCCAACGACCGGAACGATTACTATATTTTTCTTTAACCAATCAAATTTGTTTTTTGATTTAGCCATTATTTGTAAAATCCTTTAAACATCCAATTAACCCATTTATTCCATAAGCTTTTTACTTTGTCCCATGCTCTGCAACAAATATTTTTACATTTTTCAATCATGTTTTTTCTCCTCAATTTCGTAGAAGAAGTTGTCCGTATCTTCAGTCTTCCACTTACTTGTATTTTCTACATTCCACTCAGAAGTTTGCACTTTCCATTTTGGTATTTCATCTTTCACGGTAAATGAAGGTATATCCCAAATACATCTATTGTTAGGTTGTGCTGCATAGTTCCCATCGTCTAGGGCTATGATGTGAGCACATTTGTGCTCGTGCGGAATCTCTGAATGGTCCGTATCGAGTATATTACTTTCAGGATGAGCAAAGTCAACTGTAAATAAATATTTACCAGGATGCCATTTCTTATCTTTTCCTATGTATTTACCAGCTTGTCCGTCTAAGATATCCCAAGAATGCACAGAAGGATAATAACTGAAACAATTCCAAAGCTGTAACTCATCAAGTCTACGCCTAGGAACTTCTTCTGGCTTAAACCCTCTTTGAATAAAAGCAGTAATTGGTAAACGGTAGAAGATCGCACCGTTTTCCATAATGGCATGAAACAAGATCGACTTACCTGTAATAGAGGAGATACCAAAAATAATACAATCTTCAACTTCGCCGTGATGTTTTTTAAGATCATAAAGATACTCCCTCTTTATTTGAGCGTACTCTACAGGAATGTTCGCATTTAAATAAGCCATAATTATCCATAAATATCACCCCAAGTTTTACCTGATTCATAATCAACTTTATTGGGAACTTCCAAACTAACAGCATTCTCCATAATATCAATTATTTTTTTTGCCGCGTCATCAGACTCAACCGAGATATCTAACTCATCATGTATTTGTATGTGTGGTATAACACCTTCTTTGTATAAATCTACCATAGCTTTTTTTGTCATGTCCGCTGCAGATCCTTGAATTAATTTATTCAAAGCTTTGTATGTAAATGCTCTTCTAATTCTTCTTCGACCATATGTTCTCTCTGCTTCTTCAAGTTCCATCGGTTTATGCATACCAAATTGATCAGGTTCCCATTTATTAAATCTACATCTACGTCCCAACAATGTTCCGATTGATCCAGATGTTTGAGCGGTTCTTGATGTGTAGTTCATTAAATCTCTAACAAAAGGTACATTGGTATGATAAGTGTTAAACAAATCTTCTGCTTCTTCTTTTGTGTTTAAACCTAACTCAGCTTGTAATTTTGCTTTACCCATACCATAAAATAATCCTAAGTTAATTGTCTTAGCCTGTGTTCTAGATATATTGGCCATGTCTGCTACAGTCTGGTGAAAGTCTACAGAGTCATCTTTAAATTTATTTACAATATTTTCAACTGACTTATCAAAACATATTGGCTCTGTTGTGGCTGCGTAATGCACAACCAATCGTGGTTCTTGTTGACTATAATCAAAACAACCCCACTTATGATCTTTCTCTGGAATAAATAAAGATCTAATCATAGGTCCTAATTCTTTGTTTCGTGCAGGTATCTGCTGTAAATTTGGATTTGAATAACTAAATCTACCTGTAACTGTGCCACCTTGATCTGATCGTATGGGGTTAATATCCGCATGTATTCTACCCCTGTATTGATGCTTCAGTATGGTATCTATAAAAGTTGTATGTGCCTTGTTTATCTCTCTTGCTTTTGCTATGTTCTTAACCATAGGATGTTGATGAGTGGAAAGGAAATTTTTTGTAAATGAAGGTGACCCTGTTTTCTCGGTTGTGGCGTAAGTTAAAGAAAGTTTATCAAATACTTTGGCTATCGATCTTGCTGCCCATATTTGAACATCTAATCCTGTTTGTTTTTTTACTGTTAGTAGGAGTTCTTCTTCCTCTTTACATAACTGCCGTTTCAGCTTATGAGCACGTTCGATATCGACAGACACCCCTTTAAATTTCATATCAATTAAACAAGGAAATAGTTCTGTCTCCAAATCAAAAACGTTTTTAAGATTTTGTTTTGTAATTTCTCTAGATAATACTTTAAATAATTCTAATGTAAGTTCAGCATCTTTCTCTGCATAACTTCCAACATACATTGCAGGTAATTTATATAATTCTTTTTTAGGATCTATACCCCAAGACTCTGCAGCTTCTTTTAAAGCTTTTTCATTTTTTACTTCTCTAAGATAATCAAATGATACGCTGTTCAAAGAATACCATAATCTATTTTCATCAATTAAAGAGGCCATAACCATTGTGTCCATGAGATAACCATTGATGGGTATGCCATACGATTTAATCCAACATACATCATACATTGCATTATGAAATATTTTTACTGCATCAGTTGCACAAACTTTTTTAAACCATTCTAAAACAATTCTTCTATCCATATTGCCACCGCCTTCATGTGCAATGGGATAATAACCAGACCATCCCTCAACAGCTACAGCAAAACCCACAATCTCACCATGACCTTGTATAGCTCCAGATCCTTTTGATTTTAAATCAGGATCTTTTGTTTCTAAGTCAATCGCAATATATTTTGCATCAGATAAATCTGGAAAGTTTTCAGGGCAATCCCATTCTGTTTGAGCTGTAAACATTATTTCTTTTTAGTATCTTTTAACTTAAGTATTTCTAATTCACAATAATGAATTATCTTCTCTAGATCTTCTATCTTATTTTTGAATAAATATCTACAGACATATTTCACAACGCATCCTTGAAAGAATGAGAGATTATTTTTGGAAATAAACTCATACGGCTGAATGTGAAAACGTTTATAGTGACTCCCTCCAACCTGCCTTAATTGTGGAAATACTTTTTCTAGTCCATCTGGATCTGTCATATTAGTGGTCCTCCTATGTTATATTGATATTCATAATCTTGATTGGTTACGAATAATTTTTCTTTTGCTCTTGTTATACCTACAAAGAAAGTCCTGTGTTCAGGGTCAGCAGATCTTTGCGCTGTCTCATAAATAATTCTTTCTAAGTCTGTGAATAAAACAACGTTATCACATTCCTCACCTTTTACACCATGTATTGTAGATAATTTTATTCTAGCAGGTTTCATTAGATCATCACCGTTCTTTAGAATCGTTCTAATGTAGTCTTTACTTGTTTCTGGAAAATTTAATGTTTCCCAGCTCCCCGCCGCTCGAAGCCCGTGGTGTTCTCTCAATCCTTCTATATTAATCGAGTCAATAGTTTCTAGAGTCTTGCCACCTGCGTAACCTCGTATTAAATGTCCTTGTTTAACTGTAAGGTAATCCCATAAATCTTTTACTTCATCTTTACTTACAGAGGCACCTTGATTAAGTCTAATCCAAGTTCTATATGCACTTAACATTCTATTAGGTAATAGTTCTTGCGCTTTAGAATCAAACCGTAAATTTAAATCATACAAATGTTCTCGTAATCTCTCCATCATTTTATTTGTTCTAGTTAATATCATCCAGTTTTCTTTTGATAAATCTAACGAAAAAAAATCTACGTTATAAATAACCTTACCCTCAGCATCTCTTGGCTCCCACTTTTTTTCTAAACGAGTAAACATATGAGGAAAAATAGATTCTGCTAATTTATGTATCTTACGCGGGACTCTACGTGATTGTATCTGTGGATCTAGATGTCCTTTTAAATTAATAAATATATCTGGATCAGCACCTTGAAAGGTATAAATAGTTTGATCATCATCTCCTGCAATATAAGAACGAGAGCATTTACTCTCTATGTAAAAAAACATATCCCATTGCAAAGGACTTAAGTCTTGGGCTTCGTCGAGGAAGACGGTATGTAGTGGTGGACATTTATCCTCCTCGACAAACTTGGAAATCATATCAGAATATTCAAACATACCTGTTTGTTCTTTGTATGTTTCTAAATCTGCATAGATTTGTTCTGTTAACCAGATATCTGCGCTGTAATGTAAGTCAAGTTCAACGGCAGCATCAGCTAATGATAGCTTTTTATTTCTGGCATATTCTATAATTTTCATATGAGAGTTTTTATATTGTGGGTAACCTGATTCGTTTATGTAACTTTCAAAAGAAAGATCAGCACATAGACTAGAAAAGTTTTTAAAACCTTTCCACTTCTCCCCTTTTAATAAATAAGCAGAAGTATTTAATTTTAATTCTCTACTACCAAAAGCATGCATTGTACTTACAATAACTTTATCATTTGTAATTCTTTTCTTTGCTTCATTAGCGGCTGCGTTACTAAATGCTATGTATGCTATCTGTTCAGGTTTTGTTTTTATTAGATTTAATTCATTATCTAAATGTTCCATTAATCTATGAGTCTTACCTGTACCTGGTGGTCCTGGTATAATAATTCTACGCAAAAGGTGGCTCCTTCATCTTTGTCTTTCTAACAATAGGTTTGTTTACGTCCTGTTGTTTTATAGAAAGATAACGAACACTCTTGTTATTTATTTTACCTGGTATCTCTTCTGCTCCAAACAAAGTCTCTAACATCCTAGCAGTTTTAGATTTTGTGTAAGTCTTTGTATCCCAAAGTTTAGTTCTTAATACATATTTCCAAAAGTCCTTAAATTTAAAATAACTAATACCATCCTCTGTGTAAGATAAACCACGTAGTATATCTTTCCAATCTTTGCCCGGTATCTTCATTGTGTAATCAACCAAGAGTTCTTTTAGTTGCACATCTATCTTTGTAGATTCAGGAGCTTCTATAGGTATTGTATCTTTCAATAATTTGTTTATAGCCTTTCTCCATATCAATTTACCCACTGGTGGCATAGCTTGATTAATTTGTTCTAAACATTTAAGAGAAAATCTATCTGGCTCATGTAAGTCTTGTGATTCTACTTCTACTTGTTCATCACCTATTGTTACATAATACAGAGGTGGATCAGAATCATACTTCTGTATTTCTTTTATTTCTGTCTCAGGCACACCATCACCTACACCAAACTCTTGCATCACACATTTTTTAGAATTACAAAACGATGCTATAGGTTCATCTTTACATTTATAATTATATTCTTTTCCATCGATAGATTTTATTAATGTATCTATTTCTTTTTTATCTAATGGCGGTTTACAATAAGAGTCATTGTATTTAAAAATTTTTATATCCCAATCTGTATATCTTTTTTTACAATACACACCAAAGTTATACATGGCGTTATTTCTTTGTCCGTTTGGAATTCCTTGTTTCGCGATTGTAACTAAACATGGTGGCGCACCTTTGAGTAAGTTGTCAAGAACTTTTTCTTCTTTTATAGACAATTTAGAGAGTTGATCTTCTGATAGTTTTACTTTACTATGCGCTTCAAAAAATTCTTTTAACGACATTGCTGAACCATCATCTTTAATTGCATAACGAGTTGTTAATTTATAATTATGGTAAGGTAAGTTTAAAAAGCTACCTGTACCACCTCTCTGCATATCTACTTTATTTTGTTTTGGAAATATTTCTGCATTAGAATAACCTAATTTAGCAGCCATATCTTTTAGTTTACTTCTAAACAAAGCTGCTGGTGTAAAGGTCGCTGTAAATAAAAATACATGTGCTCCTCCAGATTTTGATCTACACACTATCAAAGGAAACTTATATTCGTTAATCTTTCTAATTAATTCTTTATGATCAAAGCCATTATATAAATCTATATCTATACAGGCCCACTGACATTTGTTTTGTTCGTTGATTGGAATGATACCAAGAGCAGGTTCTTTACCATCTAAATGTTCTTGAAACATTTGATTTGTTGGTTGTTTTTTAATTATAAAAGATTTTGTTTTGTGCTTACCTCTGTCGTCAAACTCATCTGTTTTTCTAGTTTGACCATATGCGCTAAACGAACCCGCAAATATATTTATAAATTTTTCTATGTCTGTCATGTCCACCAAAAAAATGGGCGACATCTCTGCCGCCCATAATAACTATGCTTTATTCTTGATGCCTTCGTAGAACTTTTTTGCTCGTTCATACATATTAGCATCTTCTAACATACCAATTTTTTCTACGCTGTAGCCATACCATTGATTACCTTTTCCTGTATTTAATACAGAAGATAATTTATATATGTGGCTAAACGATGGTGGAGTGTAAGGACCATTTTTACCATCTAAACTAATAGACTTCATCATGGAATTCCATTTTCTGCTTACTTTACCTTGAGATGAACTCATAGATACCATTGCAGTTTCAGAACCTCTATCACCTACAATAATTACAAAGTGTTGTCCTACAGTTAATATGTAGTTACCATTTTGTAATCTGTCTTTACCATCAGGTCCTTTGGTAGTCTTCTCAAGAATATCTGAAGTATCAGGATAGATCATTTCAGGTCTACCTGAACCTGTTCCATAATCTGCCCATTCTTGATATTCTAATTTATAATGACATGGAATAACCTGTATTCCTTTATCACCATTATATAACTGTTTCGTAACAGTGTTTAAGAACATACCAGGTTCTGCACCTTCTACGTAATTTTGATTACGTTTCTGTGCTTCTGCTGATCCATTCTGTAAAAGTTTTAAGATAGGTGGAGCCAGACTTTCTGTCTTCACATTCTCAAAACCTAGTTGTGCATCTGCTTCGAATAACGAAGCTGACGGAAGGTTTTCCTTCTTAGTTGCTACTTGTTTCGCGTCACTCATTTCTAGTTTCTCCTTGTTATTTTAGTTTGGTTACCCTCAAACGGTTTAAACAGGTCCTCGGGAACTTCTTTTCCGGATTCAAGTCGCTCCCTGACCAGTGCTTTTAAGGTCATAGGATTTACACCAATCTTTTGAACTGGCTCAAATCCTTGACCTTTTGCAAGGTCAGCATATGATGCTGCCTTGTTATCTTCGCCACGACCAAAGGTAACAGTAATGTCATTTTTAATAACATCACCTAGACCGTTGTTACGAAGCCATGTAAAAGCTGCTTCCTGTTGATCTTTAGGAATAGAAGCGCCGTAGACTTTTTTTATTTCTACTGACTCACCATCTTTCAGCTTTAATTTTGTAATCTGCATTTCATCCATCATCGCAGGAATTTCAATGCTTGAAATTGCTCTTGCTTTTTCTTTAAGTTTTTTTAAAGATTCTTCTGCATTTGCAACTTCATCTTCTAAATCTTTTAATTCTAATATTTTATCGGACAATCGTTTAGCGGAATCTATCTGCTCAACAGATTGCATTCTATCATTTTCATAATCAATTTTCGTCATAACTTTCTCGCCTTTCTATATATACTTTATTATTAATAAGTCAAGATTTATTTTTTATATAAATCAATCTCAACCGGATAATATCTTCTTTCTTGTTTATCCCATTTTAACAAATTGTATTTACCATTTGTTGTATCAGATACTATTGAACACGCTACGCCAATAATAGCTGGATCACCAGTTAGTAATAAATAATCGTTAGAAGTGTATTCTTTTAATTTACTTCTTAAAGTTGTTATTACATAACTAGGACTTAAAATAATTTGTGAATTTTCTGGAAGTAAAACTTTTAATTGTCCAAATTGGGTTGCACCAATAATATTTATTTTAGGCGCTCCAATCTTTGTACCAGGCACATCTTGAATAACATAGACTATGCTATTGTAATCTGTAGGTTTTAACTTTTCGTCCGTCATAAATTACTTTCTTGACATCGTATATCATATAATATATATGCTTCCAATAGAAAGTAAAATTATAATATGCATTACAAATATAAAAGCAAGCCATTTGCTCATCAAAAAAAGGCCCTTGAAATGTCTTGGGATAAAGAAGCTTTTGCTTACTTTATGGAGATGGGTACAGGTAAATCAAAAGTATTAATTGATAATATAGCTATGCTATATAACGCAGGTAAAATTGATGGTGCGTTAATAGTAGCACCTAAAGGTGTTTATAAGAACTGGTTTGATTCTGAAATACCTGCACATATGCCTGATTATATAGAAAAAAAAATAGGTCTATGGAGAACTAAACCTGATGATAAAGCATTGAAACCTTTGTTTACTACAGGCGCAGAACTACATGTATTGATTATGAATGTAGAAGCATTCTCTACTAAAAAAGGTATGGACTTTGCAGAAAAATTTTTATCTAGCCACAAAGCTATAATGGGTATTGATGAGTCTACTACAATTAAAAACCCTGCTGCTAAAAGAACTAAAAACATTGTATCTCTACGACCACTTACAAAGTATAGACGAATACTTACAGGTTCTCCTGTAACTAAATCACCATTAGATTTATTCTCCCAGTGTTATTTTTTAGATCCTTTTCTATTAGATCAATCATCATATTACGTATTTAGAACAAGATATGCCATATGCAGAAAAATAAATGTATCAGGTAGATCAGTAGAAATTGTAGTGGGTTATAGAAACTTATCAGAACTATCAGATAAATTAAAAAATTTTTCTTATCGTGTATTAAAAGATGATTGTTTAGATTTACCTAAAAAAACATTTGTAAAGCGTACAGTGGATTTAACAGATGAACAGAAAAAATTATATAAACAAATGAAACAAGAAGCTATTGCATTTTTAAATGGTAAAATGGTAACATCAGCTACCGTCATTACACAGCTTATGCGTTTACATCAAATAACTTGTGGTCATTTTACAGCTAACGATGGAACAGTTCAAGATATTAAGAGTAATCGTGTTAATCAGTTAATGGATGTATTAGAAGAGATGGAAGGTAAAGCTGTTATATGGGCTCACTATAGATATGATATTAGAAAAATTGTAGAAGCCATATCAAAAAAATATGGTGAAAATGCGGTTGTAACTTATTATGGCGACACATCCACAGATGACAGGCAAAAAGCAATTAAGAAAATACAAGACCCTAAAAGCGCTGTTAGATTTATTGTAGGAACACCTCAAACAGGTGGTTATGGTATTACACTTACAGGTGCATCAACAATGATTTATTATTCTAATGGTTATGATCTTGAGAAAAGAATGCAATCAGAAGCTAGAATAGATCGTATTGGTCAAGAAAAACCTATGACGTACATTGATTTGATTGCTGAGGATACCATTGATACAAAGATTGTTACATCATTACGTAACAAAGTTAACATTGCATCTGAGATTATGGGTGAAGATTTAAAAGCTTGGATTTAAAGTTTTTGTAAAAGAACTAAAATAACACCACCCATACCTGTGATGACTGCTCCCATAGATACTAATAATATTCTTTCTACTCTAGTAATTTGATTTTCTAATTTTTGAATTTTGTCGTGAGTTTGTTTCTGCATAATTCTGCAGAGTTTTTCGTGTGAGTCTATTCGTTGTAATGCGTTGTCTTTAGACATTATATATCATCCTCTGCTGCTTGTATACCTGCTGACACTGCAGCGTCAAAAGAAGATACTCCTTCTTGACTATCATCATCTCGCGCTGAGTCTATGCCTTGTTGAACTTTAGCCATGTCAACTCTAGGACCAAATATGTTTCCTATGCCTTCACTTACACTGTCAAATACTCTAGGCGCAAAGAAACTTGCTAACGCTCCAACAGGTCCTCCCAATAATGCTCCTATACCTAATCTTGCTTGAGGAGTTTCTCTGTAAAAATCAAGAGCTTTTTGAAGAGGGTTTCTGTAATCTGGAGCTTCAACAAACTCTTCTATGTTTTCGTAATCATCGTCCTCTACTCTAGTGGGTTGCACATTCTGTAAAATACCCACAAAGTCGTTTAAATTTAATCCAGGTCCCATGGATGACATATTCATATTCATATTCATAGGCCCGATAGGAGCTCCGCCCTGTATTAAAGCTTCAATAAAATCACTGTGTTTTTGTGGCATTATACTAATCCTCTGTTTTTAAGAGCTATCATCTTCTCTTCTTCTGATAATAAAGCAGTTTCGACAGGTGTCAACCCAGTTTGCATAACATTTGGTGTAGATTGTGTTATAGAAACGTTAGGCATAGGTTGTTCTGGTAATGGTGGCACCATGCTAGTATTACCTTCTGGTAATAAATAATCTTCTTCATTTAATATAAAAGGTTGATTTAGTTTTTGTTTATATAATTTCTTTTCAATCTTACCAAGTTGTTTTAAAATTTTTTTATTTAATGGGTTTGGATTACCACTCTCTTTTGCTTCTTTTGCATACGCTGTAATTACATTATCACTTATAGAAAATGGTTTAAATGAATTGTCTTCTATATAATTATATAAATCAAGTGCACCTCGATCATCAAACTCTTCCGTTATTTTGTTTTCCCTTAAACCTAAAACTTTTACAGCGTCATACAATCTACGCATTTTGTTGTAAGTTTCTAATCTTTGTCTATTAGCTTTTATATATTGTATTATAATTTGATTTTCATCTTTAATAGGATCTCCTGTTCTAGTACCGGCGTATATTAAATTACGTTCTGCACGTGTATCTCTATTAAATTCTTGTATTCTAAAGTTAAGAGTTTTTTCAAGATTAAGTGGCACTTTTCTAAATCCAAATAGTCCCATAAGTTCATCTGGTATTTCATATTTTGTTCCTTTTACAGTTTGATCTGTTAAAGCTTTGTATAATCTTACTAATTGCTCTCTAGATCCTGGTGATAATTCTTTAGCTGCGTATTCTATAGCTATTGAAAGTTTATTACCCGGTTCATCTCGTTCATTCCATATTTGTCTACCTTCTTTTGTTTTACCTTTTCTTGCAAAAAGATCTAACACAACACCTATCCAAATTGATTCTTGAATAAAAGGTTCAAATACTTTTCCTGTGGCTTTTACCATACCATCTAAAAGTTGTGGAACTAAAGGTGCATTAGGATCTCTTTGCACAGTAGCTAGTGTTGTTTGCACAGGTTGAATCATTGTATCGTAGAAAAAACCATGACTAAAATCTATGTATTTATATTTACCGTCTTCGTACACTGGAAGAATTGTATTATCTTCTGACCATGTAGGTAATACTTCTCTTATCGCATTTAATTGATTTCTAGTTATTCCATATAATCCTCTAAACGACTCTACTAATAAAGGAGGTAGAGTAGCATAAGTAAATGCTTGTCCTATTAAACTGTTATAACCTATTTGTCTTCTAACAGGGTCTTTAATTTCTTTTAATGCTCTAGCAGTTGTATTTACACCTGTTCTATATATTTCAGCTGGAAAGGCCGCGAAACTTCCAAGTGGTGAACGTCTAACACCTTTTACAAAATCAGAAACATATGCATAGTTTGGCACAGTTTCTCTTACAATCTGTGCTGCTTCTTTCATAATTTCAAGATCAGATGGTTTATTTGCTTGAGTTACAACTTTACCATCTGCACCTTTAATACCTTTTTTAATTGCAGTGTTAAAAGCAGTATCTAATTTATGTGCTTCTGCTAAAAAATTATACACTCTAAAAAAGTCATCTTCTGCTGTGTATAAATCTTGTGCAACATCATATAATCTTTTAAATTTACGTGTGCCCGTATTTAATACTTTATTAAAAAATTGATCGGTTGTCATATTAGCTGTTCTTACTTGTGCTATATCAGAAAATATTCCCTCTAATTCTTTAGCTACTATATTTTGATTGGTAACACCTTCCTCTAATAAAAATCTATAAAGCGATTGATCTTCTGGCATGTTTCTAAATTTTGGATTACCTGTCATTCTATACAACAACTGTGGTTGCACAGCTTTTCTAGATCTATTCAAAAACTCTGCTATTTTCATAGGTCGTATTAAAATATTACCTCTGTGTATTGTAGTAAACATAGAAGAAAAAAAGTTTCTAGCGTGAGTAAAAGGACCCAAAATGGTCTTTGCAGCTTGTGATAAACCTTTTGGTATTAACATACCTATTCTCCAAGCTAAACTTCTTGTAAGCGGACTACCCACAACAGCATCACCAACTCTTATAGCTTCAGCAAAATCTGCTCTTGTAAAATATCCATCAAGAGGACTTTTATATATTGTGTCAGGTAAAGCTGTTTTTAAACTTAATGGCACCTTTGTAATTTCTGTATTAGGTAAATTTATAACAGCGTCGTTATAACTTTTAAAAAACGTAGGTCTGCCTATTTCTCCTGGGTCAGCTCCAGCCTTTAATCGTTTTGCTATGTTGTCAGAATCTCTTAATAGTTCACGATAAAATTTATCTCGTCCTATTGTTTCTGATAGCTCTGTCATTACACTGTATATACCTTTTTGTGCATTTCTATATTCTCCAAATAATTTTTTGAATGCAGTAAGATCTGATTCTTTTTGTATTAAACCTCCTCTACCATCAGGTTTAAATTTACCTGTAGTAATGTATTTACCTATGTTTACTCTTTGCACAGCTTTATCAGACAACGCACTTAGTTCTCCAATATCAAACACTAACGCATTTGTTGATTTATCTTTAAATGCATTTTTAGTAATATCATTAACAAGTTTATTTGCTGTAGAACTATCTAGAGTTTTATCGTTATTTCTTGCGTATCTTTGTAATACTTTTGTTACTTCTTCTATACTCTCGGCTGTTGGTCTATAACCATTAAATAAACCTCTATTATCATCTAGCATTTTATAATCTACAGATAAAGTATTTTTAACTCTTTCATTTAATATATTGTTTAATTTTTGTGAGCTAGTTACAATGTTTTTACTAGCAGCAATTAATTGTTTTAAATTTGCTGCTGTTTCTCTAAAAGATGAAGCATCTGATATTATTTTATTTATAGATTTTTTAGACACTCCTAGTTTATTTAAAGATTCTGTAAATGCTTTTATACTTGGTTTTGCAAAACCAGGGAAAATTATTTGGTTTTTTGTAACAACATCATCAGTGCTCTTAAATAAAAATTCAGATATTGTTTTAGAAAAAGCATCTGGATCTTTAACTGCTAAAGCAGCACCGCTTGTTTCTTTAGATATTTCTCTTAATCTATCATCAAAATTTCTAGATGCATCTTTTGCTAATGCTTTTATAGCAGATTTTTTACCCTCTAATCTTTGTATACCATCAAATAATTCTTGTGATTTATTACTTCTAGATCTAAAAGGTTTACCAATAAATCGATCAACCCATCTTTCTAACATACTATCACTGTAAACAAGATCTTTACCTTTTTGTGCAAGAAGCTTACCTATTTTACCAGTACTCACTACGGCTGGTATAATGGGAAAACCAAGTTCACCTCCAAATTTTAATCTATTTAATAATTGTCTTTGTGCATCATCTGCACCTATTTCTTTTTCTTCTCGATCTAATCCCGTTGGTAAAAAATCTAAAAAATCCCAATCACCAAACGTACCAATATCTTCTACGTTAGATACAATAAAACCCCCACCAACACCTCCACCTACAGCAATACCTACAAATTTATCTGTGCCAGTTATTCTATTTAATTTAGCAGCTTCTTTGACTGCTTTTGCTGCGTTTACATTATTTGTTGTCTTAACATATCTACCACTTTTAATAGAGTTTACTAATTGTCTAACTTTTTGAGATGCTTTTGTTACAATAGGTATAGCTGTTTTTTGAGCTATTTTACCTGCACCATATAATTGACCTATAGCTTCTGTTATCTTTCCTGCTGCAGTTTCTCTTGCTACTTCTTCAGATGCTTTTTCTATTTTACCTACAATAGTTCTATCAAAAGCTTCGTTAAATTGAGCTGTAAGCGTTTCGTCAACCGGTATATTTTCATCTCTAAATATATCAGCAAGTAAAGTTCCAAATGTAATTAATCCTTTTGGTATTTTTATACTAGCACTAACACCAGCTCCAACTAAAGATTCTACAAGAGATACATCTTCTTCTACTTCTTTACCTCGTGTTTTGTCGTAGATCTTACTAATAGTTCTATATGCTTCTTCTGTAAAAAGACCAGTAACATTATCTTCTGATAACAATCTTCTTTCTTTTAATTCATCAGTGCCACTAGTTTCTTCTTCTATTGTTTCTAAATTAAATTCGTTATCTTTAACAACGTCTTCTACTTTATCTTCTTCTAGTGTTTCATCTTCTCCAATGAGCGTAAAAGTTCTTTCTTCAGTCATAGAGTACTACCCCCTAAACTTCTTTTTTTTTAATGTTAAACTTAGGTGTTAAATTAACACCATCAAATAGATACCAAACACCTTTCCTGTAATATAAATTTCCATTTTCTAATCTATCTGGGTCTCTTGGAACCAATACTCCCTTTTTCTCACCTGGTAGATAGTCATCTTCCGGTGGTAAATAATATAAATTATTGTCTATGTTAAATTTACCTTCTTTAAATTGTGATGATTTTTCTAATTCTTTTTTTGCTTTAGCTATGTCTTTAGCTGCTGACTCTATAAAATAAGATTGTTTAGTAAATCTATTTCGTTCTCTTTTCATAATGCTATTAGCCTCAGAAGCTATAGATTCTCTAAAAATAGTTTCAGCTGATTTACCTTGTCTAAATCTGTCTTGATTAAATAATTCTAAAGCATACTTTTGTTCGTTACCGCCGTATCTATTTTTTAAGTCTTCATCAAATTTAAATGCATCTCGTGCTTGTAAAACATATTTTTGCAAACCACCTGTACCCATTTTACTTATTACTGATGTTGCAATTTTTCTTCTTTCCATATCTTTTAATTGTTGCAATTTCATAGCTCTATCTAATGGTTTTTTAGTTGCACCTACAAGTTCTTGTAATTTTGTACCACCTGCTGCTTCACCACCAATTAAATTTTGACCAGTCTGTAATAAAAATTGTGTTAATGGATTTGATAGTGGATTAGCTCCTGCTCCAGAATAAGCATCAATTAAATTAATTCTATTTTGAATGTCTTGTACAGTTGAATCAGTTGCACCTTTTTCTGAAAACATTTCTCTAGGCTTGATACCAGTCATGATACCTTCCATGACCTCACCACCTTTTCTAAACATAGGTCTTTTTAATGTTCTACTCATTACGGATTCCTTGAAATATTAATATTTTGCGCTGGTGGATTAATTAATCTGTAAATACCAGCTAACGTTGATGCAGTTCCAAGTCCTGTTGCTAATGGTGATGGTGTAGCTGCTGGTGGTAAAATGTTTTCTCTACCAGGGTATCCTGCAATTAATTGTGTAACACCAGAACCAAATTGCTGTGCTGCTTCTAGTGGTTGTAAAGCTTGTCTTGATAATAATTGTTGTTGAGCTGTTAAACCTTGTTGTGTTCTCGCTGCTTGCTGCGCGCCTAAACCTGTTAGTGCTGAGATCTGTTGACCTAGTAATCCAGGTGTTTGTTGTGCTAATTGAATGTTTCTTGCAAAATCTGCTTGAGCTAAATTCTGTGCTTGACCAAAACCAGTTTGTAACAACTGAGCTTGTAATGCTGCTCTGTTTCTATCTGATGCTGCTTGATATTCTGCTCTTTGTACACCTTCTCGTCCACCACCAAAAGCTCCAGCGCCGATAGCTTGAGCTGCTAATCCAGGTAAACCTTTTTGTGCTTGTACATCAAATTCTTGTAATGTTGTATCAATAACATCTTGTTGATAAGGAGACATGTAAGATTGATACGCTGTTGGTCCCGTCATACCTTGAGCGGCTGTTAAGAAAGGTTGAAAGCCACCAAGTCCAGATGCTAATCCCTCTGCTTGTGTTGTTAATGCACCAGGTCCAGCAACAAACTGTGGACCCATGATTGTAGAAAGATCAGTTGTCTTAAAACCACCAATTGCTTTTGTTAGATCGTCTAAATATGTTTTTGCACCCGCTTCTATAAACTCTGCTGGGGCTGTTCTTACTACTTCTGCCATTATACTTTTCCTCCTGCTTCTAACATTTTCATTTGATCATACATTCTTTGTGCTCCTAAGTTTACGTCACCATCGCCCATACCTCTTACGGCGTCAGCTGTCATAACAAACTCATTGTTTGATAACATTGCGGGAATGTCATCTTCTTTTTCTTTTATACCAACAGGTTGTATAAATCCACCCGTTTCTCTAAGATCTAATTCTTTGACACCTTTTGGATTTTGTCTAATAGGTAGTCTCTCGATACCCGCCGCTTGCATGGCGTTATCACTAGCTGTATCCATCTTACCACCTAGAGCTGCTAGGCCTCTTCCCTCTGTTTTTCTCATACCCATTCTATCAAATTCTTCTCTAGCTTTATCTGCTGCATCTTTAGGAGATAAACCCATATCTAAATATTTTTCAAAAAGAGCTTCTAATATTCTTTCATTTGTATCATCAGATGCCATCATTTTATCTGGTAATACAGGTCCAATTGGTTTTGGTCCAAAAGGATTTACAGGTGCTGTTGGATCACCTAAAGGAAATTCATCATCAGTTCCTTCAGCATAACCTATTCTACCACCTTCAGCTTTATTTGTTCCAAATTTTTTAATTACACTATAATAAGCATCGGCAGCAGAAATATTTAAATCTTTATTATTTACTAAACTTAAAAAATATTCATTTGCCTCGTCATTGTCTTTTACAATTTCTACAGCTTTTTCGTATAATTCGTCTAAACCTTGTTCATCAATTATTTTTTCAGCTTTAGCCATATCATTATCTTTAAATAAAAAGGCTTCGTTTAAATCATCTCTTTCACCAGAACCTTCCGGCATTACAAAATTAGGTTTTGAACTTATATCTTTGAAATAATCATAGAATTCAATCTCACTTGGATCTCCAGGTAAACCCATTAAACCTAAAGCACTAGGGTCTGCTGTTCCATTATCAAAACCTATTCTTCCACCTTTTGCATACCCACCTTGTCCAGCTGTGTATTCAGCTGTATTTGTCTCAACAAAATTTCTAACCTGTGTTTCATACTCTTCTGCGTTAGTATCTGCAGTCGGAGGATTTAAATTTCTATAATATAGTTCTAAATATTTTGATGGATCTCTAGCTAATTCTTCTTCAGCTTGTTCCTCTGTCATACCAAGTGTACTTGTTAAAAAAGTAGATACTCCTGCTAATCCAGCAAGTTTAGTTATATTACCTATAGATGATAATTTTTTCTTTTTAGCTATTTGAGAAGCTAATCCAACATCATCTGCATCAATATAATTGGCTACTGACTTAGGAAGAAATCTTGCTTTACCTGCAGCTATAGCATTTCCAATACCACCAAATCCAAATATACCTGGAGCTCCTGCTCCGCTTGCTGGCAACATAAAAGATGATCTACCAAATATACCACCCATACTTGTTCCTGGTATACCAAATGCGGCTGCTCCTATTAATGCAGCTTTACCAACATCAGACGATGCAATTTTCTTTACAGTGTTACCAACTTTTTTAACGGCTTTTTTAATACCACCAAAAATAGCTTTTTCTCTTGGCACTACGTCCATAATACCACCACCCATGTATAATTGTCTTTTCATCTGTCCTCTTGATATTGTCATAATTTAGCTAAATGTTAAAGCAGGCTTTGATATCCTGTAATCCTCAATCTACTTGGTTTTTGGGAATAAATCAAGAGCAGGCATTATTACTTTAACATCCCTTCTTATCTCTGTTTCTGGCACTCCTTTTGCCTTCCACTCTTCTTCAGTCTTATATTCTTCCCCTGTTTTAAGGTTAGATATAGTTGTTATAATCTCTTTTGGTTTTAGTTCTTGCATTACGTCACTACCTCTCTTGGCTGTATTTGTAATATAGAAGCTACAACGTGCAGCTCATTCGCGTCACTAGCTTGTACTTTTAATGTTTCACTTTCTTCCACCACAAGAGGAGAAGTTAAAAGTTCGGTTGTTGCATTGGATGCTACGGATTTAGTTTTAAATAAACTAAATACATTACTAGAGGCATCGGTTAACGTAACTGTTATATTACAAGCAGATCCAGCATCATTTGATACTAGTATTGATTTAACTATAGCAACATTTGCAGACGGTGTAGTATACAAAGTTGTATCATCTGTAGTTGTTAAATCTAATTTTGCGTTTACGAAACTATTTGACATTAATTTAAAAAGAAGTTTTGTGCGTCTACTTCATCCTTTAGTTCTTGTTGGTATGTTGTATTTAATTTTTGTATTATACTGTCAAGATCTCTTACCTGTGCATCCGCAACATCTTGACTATATTGTCTACTAGGTCTTGTTAATATCTGTACTATTTTTGCCATTATCTTCTTCCGTCTGGTTGTATGTCTAATCTAAATCCACCAAGTTTCCAATTCTGTTGTGCAGCTGTATTTGCCACTTTTAAAGATACCGCTCTGGCTCTAGCTCTCGTATCTACTTTTGTTGTAGATGATGTCACTGTAAAAGGTCCAAGAGCAGAACTTGCTTGTGTGTCATTAGAGTAGTTTCTTAATTGTAATGTAATCTGTGTATTACCAGTTTGAGATACAAAGTCTGGTATAAATCTTCTTATCTTTGCAAAGAACTCACCATCACCACCCTGACTTATATCAAAGTCTCCAGACTCTATGTTAGAAGTTATTGCTGTTGTAGCTGTAGTTGTTACTTGGTCTGTGCCAGTCTCATGCTCATAATAGATTGTGCATCCATCTGTATTTCCAACCACATCATAAGAGTTATTTGAGTCAGCATCATAATCAGTAGCATGAGGTAATCCAAATACTGCTGAGTCTTGCCACGTTGTTCTATCTAACGTCCCTGTTGTCCATATTGGTCTTTGACCAGTAGATTCAACATAATTAAAAGTTACAACTCTATCAACAACAGTTGCTCCTGAAGAACAATAGAACCAATTAATTTCACCAAACAAATTGTTTAGTCCAGCATTAATAAGTTGATTAGCTGTGGTATTTAAATCATTAAAAACAAAATCTTCTACTAAACAAGGCAATGATTGAAGAGCACCAGCGTATCTAAAAAAACCATTTTCTGAAAACCAGTACGCAGCTCCGTCTACCTCTACTGCTGCGTTCTGTCCTATTAAACCGCAGTTAGTTCCTACTTGCGCAAAACCAAAAGTAAAAGGTGGGCCAATAAATCTTTGTGTAAATAAAGCAGTATCTGTCCAAACATAAATTGCATCACGACCTCTTACTGCTCCCATAATTCTAGATCCGTCAGCCAGTCTCTGTGTACCAGCAGTGTTGGTTGCTGTAGGTGTATACGTATTAATATCTTCTTGATTAGAGAATCTTATAAACATTTCATCTTGTGTGCTTGGTGTTCCTATTGTGGTTTCTGTTCCAAAAAATACTAAGTGTCTGTCCGGTGTAGATACAATCATATCTCTTGATGCAGTTGGTGCACCAGAAATAATAGAAGCTCTTGTTGTCGTTGCGTTAGCAGCGTTTGAGTCCCATTCAAAAACTTGTGCGTTGTGTATTAGTGCAATAATTTTACCACCAAAGTTATCTATCGACCAAAGACCTGGATCAATTACTAAATCTCCTGATGCTGCCTCGCCCCACGCTACATAATCAGAAGTGTTAGTTATTGTTGCTCCATCCGAGTGACTAGCTGCTGTGGTATTTCTAACTCCTCTAGTTACGCCTGTTAACGTGTTACCAGATATACCTGTGTAAGATATTTCTTCTGTTCCTATTAAAATTTGATTTGTGCCTGTTGTTGGAAAGTTAACAACGCTTGTTAAAACAATAGTTGTTGTAGAAGAATTGATTGCTCCATTTAAAGTTGTCGTGAGTGCGTTCGCTACTGTGCCGCCGTAAGAAGCTAAACCCCAACCAAAACCCGGTAACTGTTCTGCTGGTCCAACTGAATAGTAAGACTGAACTCTAATACCACCTGATGTTGTAGCACCTGATCCTGTTTCTGCAGATGACATTGTAATTGTTATCGTTACGTTTGTTGGTGTAGAAGTAACCATAAATTTTTTGTCGTCAAAATCTGAAGCTCCAAAATTAGATCCTGTGATAGTGCTAAAGTTATCCAATAATATTATGTCTCCGGGAACAAGACTGTGACCAGAAGAAAAAGTTATTGTAATAACAGCTGATCCATTAGTTGTAGTAAAAGCGCTAGTAAGTGTGCTTGTGGCTCTGATAGGATGTATGTCATAAAAAACACCTCCTGAATAAGCGTATAAAATTCTGTTTGTTCCTATGATAGAATACTTTTGACCACTTTTATTTACAATGTGGTGCATAGCTCTGGCTGCACCTGTTATTTTATTATTACCCAGTTGCTGCCAACCACCTATTTTTTCAGGTGTCCCATATCTAAATCTAACATTATCTCCACCAACCCACTGACCCTCTGCTTGAGTTTCTGTAATCTGTTTATTAAAGCCTGGTAAGAATTGTACTTTTTGTAATGCCATAATATATCGTTATATCAGTTTTTGGCTATAAATATAGTCCATTCTAAATGAGAGATCAAATCATTTACGTAGACTCTCATATTCTTCTCTTTCTTAATATACTTATGAAGTTCTTCTAAGTCTAGAATTATCCAATCTTTTTTACGCTCAATAACCATTTTTTCAGCTTTAGTATCAAAACTTCCACTTTGAGCCGATATACCATCTGGCATTTCAAACATTTCTCTAACATCAAATTTATAGAGAGCATTCTGTCCCTTTATAATACCGGCTATATTCCAAGATGTTTTTTCTTTAGGATATTTTATTGCTGTTAGATATTGTGAAAATCTTTCGAGTATTGTCATTTAACATAATTAAAATTAATAACTACTCGACAGTCTTGATCTGTGCAGGTAGCTCCTGTGTGTTTAATCTGTGAATCAAACTCTATATATTGGTTTTCTACACTTTTAATTTTTTTACCATTTTCAAATTTAGTGTATCCATTATTTGTATTTACATAAAATATACCTGTTATTATTTTAGCCTTAGTTTTATAATCAACGTGCATTCCGTGTTCTACAACCTTAGATGTTTTTGTTAATAAGTTAGCTTTTACCCTTAGTATAGAAAGAGGTTTAATCTTTAAAAATATAGGTGTTAATAAATCAAAGGCATTAGATTGTATTCTATGCGACTTATAGAAAGAGTGAGTAAATTGAAAATTTTGAGTAGCTTCTGGATTTAAATCTTCTTTATTAGATACACGACTAAGAAACCAAGGAAACTGCTCTGACTCCATCATCACATGTTTTAAATCTTCAATCTGTTTTTTCTCTAAAAAATTTTTATATACTTTCATTTTTTTTCTTTTTACTAAAAAATAGACTAATAGTAAATCTATAAGTTGGTCCAAGCACACTTTGTGATGTTATAGTGTGTGGAACAGAACCATCAAATATAATTAATCTGTTTGGAACATATGGCGCAGCTAATAAAATGTCTCTTTTATTATTTTTATAGAACAAGGTTTCGCCTCCGTCTTCTGGTTTCCAAGTTAGGTTAGGATAATACAAAGCTACAACTTGATTCGGATGCGAGTGTATAAAATTAATGTCTAAAGGTTTTGTTAAATTGACTATACACTTATCACATATTAAATTTTTATTTTTTAATTTTTTATGTATAGGTCCTAAAATATTTAATTTTTTAATATCTTCACTATTATATCTACTATGTAGATTAGGATAAGTTCTTTGCTCTGGTACTAAACTATCTTCCCAACCTATTTGATAATAAGATTTTAAAACAAACTCATAGGCTTCTTGTGCTATCTCCGGTTTTAAAAAATCATCATAAACTTGCATTAAATCCTTTCAATAATATATCCCATGATGTTTTAACAAAAGGCCATGTTTTAAACAAGTCATCTCTATAAGGAGTTTTATTTAAATGTTTTTTTGTTTTTTCCCATATAGGGTTGTTAGTCAGATGCTCTGTAGTAATTTTATTTGTGTGTTTCCAAAATTTTGTATTATGAATAGATCCTTGATTGTAAATCCAAGCTATAAAATTTTCATATTGTTTTGCTCTTTCATCAAGAAGTATATTTAAAGTTTCTTGATCCATATCGTCATGAATGTAGTCAAAGAACCATCTATTAAGATTATCATAGAATACACCTGACAATGCTTCCATAGGTTCATAGAATATTGCCCTGTTTCCATTTTTAATAATCCTATTATTCAAAAAACTTTTTACTCTGTATGGTTTAAAATTAAAATCCCTTAAATCTTTTTTAGTTTTATTTGATTTAAATATTTCGTTAATCTCATCAACTGCTTCCTGCTCTGTAGTTATGTTGTCATTAAATAAATAACCCCATCCTTGTCTGTGTGTTAATGGTATACCAAACATCCAACCATTTTTATGTGCATAGTGATAAGTATAATCCCAAGTACCTGGTTCAGGAATAAGATTAACAAACGCTCTGTTAATAGGAAGAGAAGTAATCATATGGTAGTTAGAATAATCATCAGGATAACCTCTACAATCTATTACATAGTTATAAGTGCTTTTACCTTTTGTAAATAAAACGGTAACCTCTTTATCATTTTGTCTTAATTCTTTAATATCTTTATTTAATATTTTAAATCTTTTTCCATAAATCTTTTTAGCTCTACTAAACATTTTTTCTGACAAAGCAAAGTTATCAAAATGCATCGCATAATGAGTCGGCAGAATGGGACTTATAAAATCTTTTTTTCTCCAATTTTTATAATGCACACCCAGCTTTACAGTTGAGCTTAGTTCTTTAGAATCAATAAATACATTATAGTTAGCGGCTTCCCATAACAAAGAGGGTAAGTTAACATTGCTGCTTTCACCAATGCCTAATATTTTTTTCTTAGGATTATATATGCAAGTTACTTCTGCCTTTTTTATATATCTTAAAAAATGTAAAACTGACATTACTCCAACTGTGCCTGTTCCTATTACTGCTATCTTCATTTAATATACCCAGCTTATAAAACTTAAGCGAGTCCCTTTAGTTATTATTTTTACTTGATGTTCAAATATAAAATTTGACGGAAAGATTAATAAATCTCCTGCTTTCATTTTTATTTTTTTATCTAATATTAAAAATTCTCCACCCTCAAAAGAATCATTTAGTTGCCCCACAACACTTAAGATAGGCACACCTTTTTTATCAGAAAAGATACTTGTAATATGATCAATGTGTGGCGCCATCGTAGTGCCTTTTTTGTATTTATGAAAAAGCACTGGCGTATAACCTGTCCAACCTGTAAAACATTTGTGATTTAATCCTTCTACATATTTAAGGATATAATTAAATAACACTTTCATAATATCTTCGTGATGACTAACTACTTTTTTAGTCGACTCTAATTCTTTTCCGTCTTTACGAACTTCTATTTTTTTTTCTGTAGGATTATACCAACCGTGAGGTTCCCAATGAGTGTCACTAATTGTATAAGATGCTCGTTGTTTTTTTGTCTTTAAAACTTCTAGTTCTTTTATAGTTTGTTTTAAAACTTTTTTTGCAAAACAATTTGAATATAGCTGTATGTATTTTTCTGTATTAATTATCATAGTTTTACATTTTGATATTCTGAAGGAAGCCCTAATACTGATCTTCCATCGTATAAATTTTTTGTTTTAAAAGGTCCATTCTTGTCATTGTAATGAAAAAAAACTTGACCGCATTCTTTACCTTTGAATGGTTCTCTCCAGTGTTCTAATTCTACGCCTCGATAAAGTAACATATCACCAGGCTTTAGAGATACTTTAATACCCTTAGCTTTACTCGCCATGGTAATTCCTTTCTTACCTCCATCAACTTCTGGTAAACCTATATTTTCTTTTGGGCTTAAAAAGATAGGCCAATCATCACCACCCAAATTCATAGTTGAAGATATTTCACAACTAAGTCTATCTTTGTGTCTGTTTAAAGTATGACCTTTTCTATATAATCTTGTGTATGCATATGTTGGAACTAATTTTGCTGAGGTTTTCTTTTCTATAAAAGGTAAAGTTTGCATTAATAGTGTTTCCATTAAATAATCACCATAAATAGAATAGGCACCAGGAACTTGTGGATCGTCAAACATCCCAAACCATTTTGTTTGAATACCATAATAAATTAATTTTTTCTCCGCGGTCTCTCTTATTTTTAAATAATTAAAAGCAAGTTTTGCTATATCTTTTGAAACTACATTTTTTACAACTTGATATTTATTTTTTTTAAAACTCATTTTGCAAAATCATTATGAATTGCTTGAACATTAAAATGAATAAATCTAAAGGGATCAATTCCAAAATCTAAAGGAAACTCATGATTTAAATAACCTGGAAAAAATATAAAAGTACCTGGTTTAATTTTAAAATGAATTGATTCAGATGCCATTGGTACTTTAATGTTTTTTTTCAAAGGTAATTTAGTCATCAGTGCTCCAGGTCTTGGATCGTGAAAGATAGGAAAAGATGTTTTATCACTACATTTTAAAAAATAAAATCCTGACACTTGTTGGTTCCAATGTGCATGAGAAGAGTGATGTCCTCCTTTAGACCCAAACTCTTGTACCCATAACTCAGTTAATTTTAATTTGTGTGCACTTAAATCAAAGCCTTGTGCGTTTAAAAAATTTTGACTTGTAGCTATAACAATATCAATAAAACCTTCAAATCTTGGATCATTATATAATTTTGTAGAGTGATTAGACAAACCAAAATCTTGTAGCTTAACTTTAAAATGTTTATCTCTACCCTTAATATATTTTTGATTTCTTTTTTTAGCTTCTTTAACATAAAAATTAGTAGCTTTTATTAATGGTTTTATAAATCTTGGCTCATAAACATCCCAAACAGGTGTTGGAAATAAAACAGAATTATATAGATCACTCATTATTTAAAATTAAATCCTTCTGCCCATGCTACTAAACTATATCTTTTTCCTTTTGTAACAGGTTCTACTTTATGCCACGAAGTAGAGGGAAAAACAACTACGGTGCCTTTCTTTTTTAATTGAGGAACTTCTATTACTTCTTGAGGACTTAGCATAATTTTAAATGCTCCTCCCTCATATTCTGATGAGTCATTTAAAGAAACTGAAACAGACAATTTTCTTTGTCTATTATTAGGAGTAGGAATGGAATGACAATCCACATGATAATCATAAAATTGATTTAAACGATATTCTGTATATTGAACGTCTTCTGTTCTAAACCATTCAAAATTCCAACCCGCTCTTTTATTTGCTTCAGTTATAAAAGGATGAAGTTTTTCGTGAACCCAAGCTTCTGGAAAAAAAGTAATATTAGATTTTCTCATATCACCTTTAACTTCTAATTTTTCACCTACGGTTGCTTTTCTTAGTTTTTTCTTTTTAGCTAATTTATGAACTTCTTTTATCCATTTGTCATCTACAGCGCCCGTCCAGTACCAATATGCATCTTTATAATACATTAAACTGTTAATCCTATTGAATGAGGCTCTGCAAACAAAGTTGTAAATAGTATTGCTGGTTTGTTTGAATTATTTTTACCTAAGTAATAATTAATATTCGAACCGAAAATAATATAATTATTATTTTTTAATTTAAAAATTTCTTTTTTATGTGGATTTAATTCTAAAACAACATCAATAGTATCTTCAATAAACGACCCGTAAACAACCTGACAACAAGGCACGTGTTTTATATCCTTGTATTCAAAATTATTTCTTGTTTGTGTTCTTTCATTAGGCATTAAAAAATTACCCCACGACTCTGTTTGCACAACATTATAATTGTGTAAAGCCATTAAATAATCTATAAAATAATTATTTAATGCAGTTTTTTCTAATGCATTTCCTACTAAATAATCTTCATATCTACTATCTGTAGGATTATTATTTCTTCTTACGTGTTTAGGTTCATATAAAAAAACACTATCTGTTATTAAACGAGTTATAATTTCTCTTGGAAATTTTGTTTTATTAGGAAAAGTAACAGTTCCTGTATAGGCTGTTTTTTTTTCTAAAATAATTTCTTTCATTTTTTCTTTCTAAAAAATTTATTACTCCTCTAATGGTTGTGGTACATTATCTCCATCTGCTGGATCTCTCCATAATTTATACGTGGTACTCCAATTCCAATCTGCTCCTGGTTGTTCAGGTTTAAAATCTCCATCGGCAGGATCATAAATTCCACCTATACACATTCCTCTGTCCACCATTGGATCATACAATTTCCATTTTGACCAACCTGTTAGATTAGTTAAAAAAGTAATACCAGTAGCTTCATCGCCATTATTGCAATCAGTATCGCTTACAACAACTCCTCCGATTACTAAGTTATTATCATCTAATTTTGCAAAGTTATAATTCATTATGCTGTGTACGTCCCTGATGATGTAAATGTGTGAATAGTATCATCACCGCTTGTTGATGTAGATCCAGAAGACGAACAAGAGTCTGCTGTAGCTCTTCTGATAATTACAATACCTGTTCCACCAACACCACCTGTATGAGGTCCTGGAGGGCCTTTGTGTCCAGCTCCGCCGCCTCCTAAGCCATTTGTTCCGTTAGATGCGGGTTGACTATTATGAACAGATCGTCCTCCGCCTCCTGGGCCACCATTTGCTGCGTTGGCTCCACCCCCGCCGCCTCCAGCGTAAGTTGTGTCTGATCCTGTAATGTCTGATGGTGCTCCGGGTGCTCCTGTTGTACCGCCTGGGTTCGGTCCATTTGGACCTGCTCCTCCGCCACCGCCAGGTGCTGCGCCAGGGTTTCCTTCAGGTGGTGAAAAACTTCCTTCGTTTCCGCTACCTTCACCACTTCCTGGATTTCCGCCCCCACCAGATCCTCCTGGTTGGCCGTCTACTCCTGGGTTTCCGCCTCGACCACCACCTGTTGAGGTGATACATCCGAAAACAGAATTTCCGCCTTTGTTTGTGCTTACTGAACCAATAGTTACAGTGTAATCACATCCAGGTACTACGTCAAATTCTTTACAAGCTATCGTACGGAATCCTCCTCCGCCGCCTCCGCCTGATGTATTAGATCCAGGACTGTTGTGGCCACCGCCACCGCTACCTACAACTAAATATCTTATTTTATATCCGCCGCCTCCGCCGGATCCAAAACCTAGAATGTTATATCCAAAGCCTGCCATTTTATTCTCCTAATTCTCCTTATGCGTCGTTAGCAGCACTCGTAGTAAAGAATAATTTGATTCCTAATAATCTTGCATCAGCGTTTAAAGCATCTGCTGAAACGTCTCTTGAGATTTGGAAAAAAACATATTCATCTGCTGCAGGTGATCCTGCTATTGTTACTGCTCCACTTTCTGCTGCCACGTCTAAATCGTTTGATGTTCCACTATGTGCTTTTGCTGTTGCAACAACTTGTGTTCCAAAAGCTGTATTTAAATCTCCGCTATCAGCTAGCGCTACACCAGATAATCCCCACGCTGTAGTTCCTGTATCTGTTGAAGTTGCTGTAAAGAAAGCTTGAAAAGTTACTGTTCCTGCATTCCATGATTTAGGAAATGCTACAGCAAATTGTGCAAACTCATCTGAATCTTTGTCAAAATCTAAAGTTTTTATTTCAGGTCCATTTGATAATTCTACCTGTGCAGCTTCTGCTCCATTAGTAGTATTAGGATACATAGCAACAGCCGGTACCCATATAGTTTCTTTTCCTGCTATTTTAACCGCAGCAACTGTCCCTGCACTATCTTCAGCTTGAATAACTCCAGAGCCTTTTGTTTTTAAAGCAATACCAATATTTGTATCACCACCGGAAGCATCAATTGATGGATTGTTTCCTGTAGCGGCATTTACAAAAGTAACTTCGTTAACCGCTGAACTTGTAGCTGTAACTAAAGCTACTTCATTTCCGTTAGTATCTAAAATAGAAGTTCCAATTTTAGGTGAAGTTAAAGTTTTATTTGTTAAAGTTTGTGTTCCTGCAAGAGTAACATCACCAGCTGGTAATGTAAGAATGTCTGGATTAGTTCCATCATTTGCAGTTGCAAATACAGTAGCATCGCCTTTGTCTGTTGTTGCAAAAGTAAACGAATCACCAGATCCTGATGCGTATTTAAATTGAACTGTGTACGCGCCTGATGTTGAATTTCTTAAATAATAAAAAGTTTGTACATCAATTGGAATAGTTACGATTTGATTTCCTGTAATTGTTCCTGTGAATTCAATCATTCTATGAGATAAAACTGCACCAGTTGATCCATCAGAAACAGATAAAGCTGTAGTTTGTGCGCCACCTGCTATTGATTGTTGTGTAAATCCACCAGAAATTTGTTCGAAAATTTGTAAATTTGTATTAGTTTTAGTTCCCCACGTTCCAGCGTTTTCGCCAGTTGCTTGGAGTTCTACTCCTAAAGGTGTGTAAGTTGAAGCCATATTTTATCTCCTAATAACGTTTGTTTTTCTTAAGCTACATTTGTATAGCTCGTATTAGACCCTGTGTCAACTGCAGAATAAGCTTGAATTCCAAAGCCATCAGAAGTACCAAATCCTGCTACTGAAGACGTTACAGATTGTCCTGTTAATCCCATAACATCCGCTGGTGCTATAGATCCTACAGAAGCAGTAAAAGTAAGTCCCGTTAATCCCATAACATCTGCTGGTGCTAATGAACCAACTGCAGAAGTTATACTCAAACTTGTTGGTATAATTGTAGGGTTTGATGTTATAGTTACAGAACCTATAGAAGCAGTAAAACTAATTCCTGTTATTCCTTCTACATCTGCAGGAGACAATACACCAACACCAGATGTTATTGCTTGTCCTGTTAATCCCATAGACTGATCATTAGGATCTAATGAACCAACACTTGAAGTTATAGCGCTTGGCGCTGTTAATGAGAAACTTGCATCAATTACAGGTGAAATAGAACCAACACTTGAAGTTGAAGAAACTCCAGTTAATCCCATTACATCTGCAGGAACTAAATAATATTCACCACTCCAACCATTATTTTGGGATCCCCATGTTTGTTTACCCCAACTTGTTTCCGATCCTATATCAGATTGTATTGCGTCTGGTGCAGTTAATTCTAAAGTTAATCCTGATTCTCCCCAGTCTTCAACTCCCCAACCATCTTGTCCCCAACCTACTGCGATTTGTGCAGAGACTGAAACTGAACCTATACTAGCAGTAAAAGATTGACCGCTTAATGTAACTACAGGGTTATTACTTTCACCCCATGGTTCTTCGCCCCACTCAGATCTACCCCAACCTTGTTGAGCTCCTGATATAAGAGTTCCAAGAGAAAAAGTTGCAGATACACCTGTTAATTGAGCTACTTCGTCATTTGCTTGACCCCAAGAACCACCAGTGTTCCATGCGTCTGCTCCCCAACCTGTAGTGATAGCATCTGTAGTACCAAAACGACCGGTGTTCCAGGTTGTTCCAGACTGGTTCCAAGTATTAGCCATAAGAAGAGACCTCCTATGCTAATCTTATGATAGCGTTTGTTGCGTCTGCTGTTGGGAATTGAATTGTAAAAGTTCCACTAGTTACAGTTTTGTCTGAGCCAAATGCAACTGCAACACAAGCAGGATCGCCTGTTGCTGTATCGTTGTAGATCAAACAACCATTTGCTGTGAAAGTAGCACTAGAATAACTTACGTCCGAAAAATCACAAACTGCAGTCGTGCTTGAAGCAACAGGAGTTACGCTTGTAAGTGTTGCGCCTCCAGCTGTGTAAGCTGATCCCGATGTATTAGTAATTTCGTTTGTAGTTGCGTAAGCTGTTGTACTTGCGCCTAATGTTGCATCACTTGTGTACAAAGCAATTTTAAATGTATTGCCTGTTGTTGCTGTGAAATTGTGAACTCCTTTTAAAAGCTCTACTTTAAAACTTGTGCATACTGCCGATGTTATTGCCATAATAAAACTCCTTAAGGGTTTGTTGATGGTATTGTTATTCTGACAGCTCCATCCGTATAATCGTCTCGTCTTCTTCTGCCAATTTGTTCAACACCAAATTTATCTACTTCTTGTTTATACTTATTTTCATATAGTGTCAACATATCTTGTGGACCTTTTAAAAAAGCATATGTCTCTGCCAAACAGCAATATAATAGGCCATTTGGAAAGTTTAAGCTGATATAATTAGTTGTGTTGTCAGATGATAAAGTAGCTGGCATTTTGTTATAATGCACCCTAAATTTGTATGTCGTATCGGGGACAGGTGCAAACATCATTCTGCCTGAATTAGTGTCTGAGTCTCCTGTAGCTCCTCCAAACATAGCATAATATTTGGGTTGGCCTCTTACTGATGATGCTGTAGATGAGACATATTCTTGTAAGTAAGTTATGTCTTTTTTCTCTAAAAATACATTAGCTCCTGTTGTTACCGAAGTAGAATCATACACTTGTATTGCTCTAATAAATAAAGCTCCTGCTGGGGCGTTAATCGTTTCTTGTCCCGTAACTAAATTTCCAATTTGTTGATTTCTATCTGAATCAACAGGTACATCACGCATTATTCGATATTGCGCATTTAAAATAATATTTTCTAAAATATCTGTTGTTAATACATTAGAGTCTACTTCTGTGTAGTTTCTAATTTGTGTGACTAATCCTGAATAACTTAATCCTGCCATTATGGTGTTAATGTTACCGGCCCTGCCGTTACAAACATTCCTCCTGCTCTTTCCGTTACAGTAGGAGTTGACCCTAATGTAAACGTATAATTATCTGTTCCTGTTACTGTTATACTAAATCCTGAAGAATTTTCAAATACTGTAAAAGCTACTCCTCCTGGAGATCCATCAACATTTCTAAAAACAACAGTGTTTCCAGTTGTTCTACCGTGACTTGGTTCAGTTACCGTAATTGTTTGACTTCCTGATGTAATGTTAAAAGGATTTCCTGGTAACAAATTTTCTGTAGTTGGTTCTGTTCTAGCCGGTTTTGCATTTTGTAAACCTTCAGGATCAGCTCCATGTGCTCTTGGTTCTAATTGTGGTTGTTTTGGCTCAAATTCAGATGTGTGGACTCTTGAACCATTCCATTCTTTTACCATTTCTTTGTATGGAAATGCCATACCTGATCTGTCAGATATGAATTGTGCGTATTTACCTTTTGAAAAATTAGACATTTGGATAATAAGTTTTTGGGGTTATGTATGAACTTGAAGAAGAACCATCTTCAGCTAATGCTCTTTGTAATTCATCTTCATATAATAGTTTCATTTGTTGTGTTAATTCAGGTTTAAATTTTTGTGATAAATAATAAGCTAATCCGGATGCCATACATGGAACAAATCTATAAGGCACGTCTGTTGCATTAGTATAAGCACCTGCGTCTTGTATTCTTTTTACATAATAATAATTAATTGTTTTTCCTGCTTCAGAAGATCCAGGTGTTAAGTATAAAGTGATTGTAACTTTATCTATAAATCTTTGTACAAAATATTGTGATGGTGTTCCTTCAGAGGTTTTATTTGATAGACCTTGATATGTAGATCTATTAATTTTTGTAAGTGGCGTGTCTACACTTGAAGCGTTTCTATAAACAGCTTCTAATACATCATCTACTCCATATACAGCTGTAGCATCAGATGTTCCATCACCTGTTGATCTAAACATTGTATATGTGGCTTGGCCATCAACTAATGTAATTGAATTATTTGCTACTTCCCAATAGTGAAGTCCTCTATTACCCCACTCTTGGAACATAATATTAAGAGATCTTCTTGCTTGTCGTAGCTGATTACCAGAAACACTTTGCAATCCAATTCTTTCATATGCTTCTTCGATTATTTCATCGATAGCAAGTGTTTTATCAAAAGTTGTTGTACCCGAAGTAGTGTTAGCCATCTAACCTCCTACTTATCTATTAATAACGTTGCACCTACTAAATTAGCAATAGCAGAAACAGTCATTCCACCTGCAAATACAATTCCATCTTCTGGAATATTAAATGCAAAGACATCACCTTCTGGGCAATCTCCTTGGAACTGAGTTACTGAGCTTCCATCTTGTAAAGTTATAGAACCTGCTCCAGATCCGTCAGAAGCAAGAATTAATCCTCTTAATCTTGTTCTTCCTGCAAACACAGAACCAGTCGCTGATACTCTAACTGCTTTTACATCTGATTTCATTTTTTAATCTCCTTATTGGTGTGGGTGAGTATTAGAATCCCGTAGGTTCCATATTTCTCACCCACATAATTATTATTACGCTGCAAAAACGAATGCACCAGTAGTTTGAGTTGTTTCTCTAGCTAATGATGATGCGATGTGCCACGTTCCGTCTTCATAACAAATGAAAGCAATCTGTCCACCAAGCGTCAACAAATTAGTTGTTGCGTTAGCTGGCGTGAAAGTCAATTTAGTTTCACTTGCCGCTGAAGTATCAAAAGTTACTTCACTTGAACCTCTTGATTCAATAACTGAACCAGTTGCCCAAACATCTGAACCAGCTGCATCAAAAACTAATGTTGCTGTTCCACCAGTTGTGTCAACCGCTTGCGCGTAGACTACAATTGTTCCCGCTGTCGCTGCAGGTAATGTACAAGTTGCAGCTGCTGCACCTGTGTAGTTGATTACAGAAATAGTGTCTGCTGCTAGTGTTATACTAGTAGCTGTTGCTACATCTGATACGGATAAACCAGTTAAGTCAGGCATTGCCGAACTCATTCTAGTTGTTATTGCTCCTGTACTCGTATTTTTAGTTGCCACTTGGAAACCTTTTTCCGAACGTACCGGGCCGTTAAACGTTGTTGTTGCCATTTTATATTCCTCCTAGAATACATAAATGTAGTCCTCTAGGGATGTCGACCATACGCGTCTACATTTATTTTGTTTTATTAATGTATGGTATGTAATTTATAACTTAGTTTTGTATGAAGTGCAAGAGAGCCTTATAAGAAAGTACCATTTCTGTGATGTAGCTTTTTATTAAGTAGCTACGGAAACTTGTGGAGCAGCTTCACTTACTTTATTAATCAAGTGAGCTTCTTTAGCTTCAGCTTGTTTAATATGACTAATGACTTGTCTTATCTTGTCATCAATCCTTACCATATCAAGAGTGTATCTTTTCTCTTGATTATAGTGCTGCGACCACTCCAGTTCTAGACTCCTCTTTTTCGTATAAAGGTCTTGAACGTGTGTCATTTATAACCTCCTCATAGGTTAACCATAATTTGGACTTACTTGTAAATCCATCTTTTTCCCATACTATATCTTTTTGTCCTAGTTTGTCAACTAGTGCATCTTCAAAAGCTTTATCCTCATCTTGAGACTTGATTTCAAAACGAGCATGATAGCCATATGCTCTGATATTTATTAGGAAAGTTTTCATGAGTCCGCTCTATATATCACACATTAAATTAAATTGTAAGGTTAATAAATTATATCTTTCATAAAAAAAGGGGGCCCGAAAGCCCCCTTAATTATTCAGTTAATCTGATGATTACGCACCAGGTGAACCAAAGATACCTCTAGGGTCTGAGAATCCAAATGAATATCTCTCTCTAGCTTTGTATCTAACGTTACCAGTATCGAAGTCACCTTCCATAGCTGTTTTAATTGGAGATCTAACGAACATTTTCATTCCGTTAGGTACATCTGTCTTGATAAAGAACGCGTCTGTATCAGTTAAGTAGTTATTCACTACATAACCTTGAGGAATCATCCCCATTGATACTACTGCGTTAATATCATTGTCAGCTGTTCCAACTCTACCTTGAGATTTCATCAATCTCTCAGCAGTAAATTGAAGCTCAGAAGGAATAATCATTTTTACTCCTCTTGCTGCAATTTTTAGACCTCTCTCATCAGTTAGCGCCGCGATGTCGATTAACGATTGTTCTAATGAAGTCTCGTTAAGATCCGCAGATGTGCTTAACTCATTTTTGAAAGTTCCAGCTATCGTTGGGTGGTCAGTAGCACATAGCTCCTTACCATCACCACCAGCAAATGAACTGTTGAATGCATTGTTTAATACATTCGCAGCTTTTACTTGCTTAGTGTTTGCCATCGATCTTGCTAATGCTTTTGTATATCTAGACGCAAGTCTGTCATACAAATTGTCTTCGATCGCTTCTTCAGTGATTGAAAACGCAAGAGCAATTGTTTCGTGCGAATATCTAGCTGTGAAAGTTTCTTGTGCGTTGTCAAAAGTTACGCCAGATCCCTCTGGTTTTACTTGAGCATTCGCGAAACCAGATAACATTACTTCTTCTTCAAAAGCTCTGTCACTGTTTTCTGTGTCGAAAATTTCAGCATGCTGATTTTCATATCTTTTATATTCCAGTCCGAATAGTGCATTCAAACCTGGCTCTAGTTCTTTAACTAGTTGTCCTCTACTTATAGCCATAATTATATACCTACCGTTCCTTTCAAGAAATGTTCGTTGATAATAACTACTGCGTTGGTATCTGCCGCGCCCGCTTCGTTATTGTCTGGATCTTTTGAGATCCCGATCACTCTTAGTTGAGCTGTTGCAGTTTTAAGATCAGAATGATCTAATTCCACTTTAGACACGTAGTTTGGCGAAGCGCCAGCTGCGTATACTATATCAGCGTTAAGTCCTACTTCTGCAACTGCTAATGCAGCGTCAGATTGGACCTCAAACCTTTCATATGGGTCATCACTTACAAATCCAACAATGTCTGTTGCAGTGTTAGAAGCGTTAAGGTGATTAGCATACGTTGGCTTACTTGTAGTTGCATCAGTAAAGAAAACACCGTTAAGTGAACCTAATAATACCGAAGCTGCTGCTCCGACTACAATTTTACCAGTTGCCGCCATCATTATGGGATCATTCTGATAAATTGCGTCTGAACTTGCCGCAATACCATATTCACTTAACCCTTGGTTATCTCTATTCTGACCAACTTTTCCGATTGCTTTCAGTCCGAAAGCAGCGTCTTTGTTTGCCATGTTTTTTCTCCTTTAGTAAATCTACTATCCGCAGATTTACGGGTTAATGTTATATGTATCTTGATATCACAAAGAAATTATTTCTTCGTACCACCAAAAGTTACACGAGTTTGCCTATCACTATTGATCGGCATACTTGAATGTTGCTCCTTCATAAGATCGTTGTTTACTGCGTCGTCTCGGTCTTGTGTTTGCTTAGCAAAGTAAGCTTCTCGAGATTTGGCGATCTCCTCTGGTATCCTAGCCAACACTAGGCCTCCAACTCCTATGACTCCTGCGTATTTTCCGTCTTTCAGTTGTGGATACTCTGAGTCTGGATATTCATCGGCTCTAACCAATTCCCATCCGGATCTCATTTTACCTGACATGTTTTTAGTATCGTCAAATCCTAAAACTTCAGTTCGTATCCATCTGTGCCTGAATCCGTCTGGCGCAGGTGGTGCATCTAAGTTAGATGGTGGAGTCCAAGTCGTAGGTCTTTTTTCTTTTTCTCTAGACTGGCTCGCACGCGGGGTCTTCATTTTATCATTTTCCATATGCTATACCTCCTTCGTGATTTTTAATTGTTTTGCATAATCTTCTAATGGCACTCCTAATTTTTTAGCGATAGCAACCTGAGAAGGTGTGAGTCTCACGGTTTTGCGACCAGATCTGTTTACACTTCGCTTCGCTGAAGCTACTATTTGTGTAGGTTTGGTCGTATCATTTTGAACCTTACCATCAGTTGTATCAAATTTGTGCGGAAATTCAAGTCTTATTCTTTTATCTATTTCTGCATAGTATTCGTCAGTCTGAGGGTCAAATCCTTCTTCATCCACTAGTTTTTTGTGTAGATCAAATGCAGTGTATGTCATAGCTGTATCTGTACCAAACCACTTGTTT